>Ga0209164_1000252_pt1 | contig 161291 bp, 115 predicted proteins | sample MTBNYHSulfiMetaG_FD_187458 | JGI IMG/M metagenome (GOLD analysis project Ga0209164, IMG submission 187458) | Enrichment culture microbial communities from rom New York Harbor, USA that are MTBE-degrading - MTBE-NYH (New York Harbor Sulfidogenic)... | ecosystem: Environmental > Aquatic > Marine... | reverse complement strand
GGTATCGAACCCCATCCATTTTTACCCAACAAAGCTTAAGCTCAGAATTACCCCTTGCTATGAAAGTAAATTGTAAATTTAAATTAGTATTAACCAAAAATTTGTAAACCTTTTTTAGGACGATACAAATTGAGTAATTGAGTAGAGACACGGCATGCCGTGTCTTTGAGATACCCCGGAGGGGTTTATATTGAATAGCCAGGGAGCCTGTCCGCCAACTGGCGGATATAAACCCCTGGAAAAAATGACGGAATGAAAATCCGCCGAACTGAAACATGCTCTTTATATCATTCGGTTGATTGAGGCGGAAAAAATAAGGCTGATTTACGAAAAGAAATTAATGTAGTATTTACCAAAAATTTGTAAACTTATTTCAGAACGATCCACAATTATACCGCTAACACCATTTATTTAAATTATGATTAATACCATCTTCAACCACCGTTCAATCCGAAAATATAAACCAGATCCTATTCCGGAGAATATCCTTAAGAAAATTCTTGAAGCAGGGTCACGAGCTTCCAATACAGGAAATATGCAGGTCTATTCCATGATCGTTACATCGGATAAGAAGCTTAAGGAACAATTATGGCATGCACACTTCCGGCAGGATATGGTAAAGCAGGCTCCTGTGATCATAACTTTTTGCGCTGATTTTAACAGGTTCAACACATGGTGCAGGATGAGGCAGGCAGAACCGGGATACGATAATTTTCTCTCATTTTTCACTGCTGCTATTGATGCTATTCTCGCTTCCCAGAATGTGGTTCTCGAAGCAGAAGCGCACGGACTGGGTATTTGCTATCTTGGTACCGTGACATATAACTCCGATATGATCAGTGATATTTTACAGCTTCCCCGAAATGTAATACCTGTTGCAGCTATTACTGTGGGTTATCCGGCAGAAAATCCCCCGCTAACAGAAAGGTTACCCATGGAAGCTTTAGTGCACATGGAAACTTACAAAGACTATACTCCTGAACAGATAGACAGCATTTATGATGAACGTGAGAACTCGGAATTCACAAAGGAATTGCTTAAAATAAACAATAAAAAGACACTCGCACAAATATTCACAGATATCCGGTATACAAAGAAAGACAATGAACATTTTTCAGAAAAATTCCTTGATTTAATCAACAAACAAGGATTTATGAATAAGTGATAATGTGGTTGTGTGGTTGAGTGGTTAAGTGGATGGAAATATCATTTTTTCCTTAAAGGATAAGACATGGAATGGTTCTGAAAACCGAACACAAAGCCCTTGACAAACTTATCGAATCTTCTATGAAATTTATATCAGAAGAAAAAAGGATAACCCGCAAAAGCTATAAAAAGAAATAGTAGTTGAATCCAAAATAGAAAGTATCATCTATCACCTTGTCATATAGCATAAAATACCATTCAACAGCATATTTTTCCTTGAAATAATATGTACAGGATGTAGCATACCTGGTTTCTTTAATTTGAATATTTTTATTAAAGGGTACAAATGTTTCAATCCATGCTGATAAGGCTAAAGGTTTGTTTGAAATGTCTTTACTTACTTTGACCTGGTTCCTCCATACTTTTTCCAATACCCAGGAATTATCTTCAGTGGAACCTGGTTTATGCGTATACTGGAAACGTTCCCTTAATGAAAAACTCAGACTTCTGTAATCTAAAGATCCCTGCAGGAAATAATAGTGACGGTGTCTCCACTCTGTATAATCTTCTTCCCATTTTCTCATAGGCATATATGCAACTCCTGCACATAACCAATCAGTTATTTTATAACGTGGAGATAAGATCAATGCTAAACGATCAGTCTGTTGAGAAAATTCCCTTGTACGTAATTCAAAAAGTGAAGAAAACTGCCATCTGTTTACTTTTTTCACTATACCCCCTTCCGACCAGAAGCCAAGATCATATTCCTGGGAAGAGCATAAATGTATATTAAACCAAATAGATATAAAAACAAATAAGATATATGAAATACGGCTGACTGATCCCTTCATTAACAAAGTCAATAAAATTTTGCAATGCGTACAAAGATAAAATTTAAAGTATAAAAACCACTTGTATGGTTTCAATTTTATCCCTATTTAAACAGATTAATGATTTGTAATAAGTTTTTTGAACATTTATACTGATAATGACCTATTTAGAGATGGTATAAATGAAGCTGTCTTAAAAGACAACATATTTTTACCACAAAGGACACTAAGTACAACACAAAGTACGCAAAGTATTGTATATCATGAATATATACTTTGTGTCCTTCGTGCATACTTAGAGTCCTTAGTGGTAAAAAAACATTTATGAGACAGCCCCAATTGTATAAATCAAAATTCAATTTTTTGTCCTAAACTTCCTTTTATTGGATCTTTACCTTCGATTGTAACAACAACTTCATTTTCATTAATTGTTATACTTGCATTGTCATCGTAAACAGAAATATTATCCAGTTGAAAGTTTAAGAATAGCTTATTTTTCAAGGGTTTGATACTGGCTTTCCCGTCAGTTGAAAATTCCAGTCCTAATAAACCATACAGAACAGATTGAGTTGAAGTTATTCCTGCAATAACATTTGCCCTTCCGTTCCGGCGATAATCAATGTTATCTGCAACAATTGCCTGGGGATAATAAGGAAGGTTTTTGCCCCACCAGAGTATTCTGCCGAGCAGGTCCTCCGCTTTATCAGGATATCCTGCAAAATACAAATCTTCAACTAATTCCGGTGCATCTCCGGCATATACTCCGGGACCTCCCCAGTCAGCATCATTAAGGTCGTACCCCGGATCTTTTTTTGATAAACTGTGCACACCATATTCCGATAAAAATACCGTTTCATTCAGGTGGCTTAAAATGTCCTCCTCCTGTGCTTTCGACATAACACCACATCTTAGCATATCAAAGATTTGTATACTGGGTGAGAAATGTCTTTTCCCAAGAGTATCCTCTGTTAAAAACCATTTATCTTTTTCCGACCATAATTCTTTGGTTATAAGTTTTGAGAGATCATCAGCACGTTTGGAAAGGTTCAGCCCTGTTGTTCCGGCAATTTCACACATTTCATCAATCGCCCTGTAGGACCAACACCTTTCAGCATTAGGGCTTGGAACAATAAACTGATAAGACCCAGTCTTTTTTAACTCCAGTAAATTTTCATTAGTTCCATAGTTAATCAGTTTTACTGGTTTACTGGTATCATCCTTATATAAAGCCTGTTCGATACAATAATCAATAACCTTTCGGTCATCAACAATTTCATTAAGAAAATCAAAATCCTTTGTAATGTGAACATAATCATAAATAGCTCTTACAGCGGAATACTGATTATATGAATACCATGGACCTGTGCCTGATCCTGTAATGGGAGTGAACGCATAATGATTCATGGCATCAGTCTTTATGCCTTGTATTAAATGCTCTTTCCAAGCTTCGGGATTATACAGGGGCATGATTTTAGACACATAAGAAAATCCCCATAAATAAGTACACACTGCTCCTCCGTCAATTCCGGATTCTGAATAGTAGGGTTGCATGATCATCTTTTTTTTATTCCACTCACAGGTAAGAAGTGTGAGAATACCACGTTTATAAAAAAGATCCAGGTCAGGATTTGATGTTTTTATCCTTCCCAGCCGATGATATGCATTTTCTATTCGGTCGTTCCATCTCATCCTTGACTGTCTGATAAGCTGTTGCGTGTTGATTTTCAAGGGCAGAATATTAGCAGCAGTTCCCTTATCAGCATATGAGATAATTATACTGAATTGTTTTGTTTGGCCAGGACTGATTTTAATATTCCCGTTCAATTCCTTATCTGATTTTATTACCGAAAGTTTTGTAACCTCTATTCTTATTTCACCATCATTTGACTCATACCACAGTGAATTCCTGTTCCCCTTATCGCTGATCTCAGCTATTTTATCTGCATCTCTTGGTGACCAGTACCAATATTCATCATAATATGAAAATGAAGGACTGGCTGAGAAAGAAACCGGTACTGTAACACTTTCGGTGGCATTATTAGTTAATTCAATGATTTGAATTATTCTTGTTTCAGTAGAAAGCGGGACCATGAGACATTTAATATCAACATTATTAATGCTGGTTTCCTGGATAATTTCACCGGGTTTCCAGGTATAAGATCCGGTCTCAACTTTTTGATCAAAAAATTTCGTTTCGAAGTTGAAGGGGGAAAGGTTAAGCGGGGGGCTGAATACTTTGTTAATTCCACCTATTCCGGACAAATCCGGATTTAAAGTCTGAATTTCACTGGCAACCCATAAATGTTTATTTTCAAGAATGCAATTTTCTGAAGATATTGCAAATTCCTGTAAATTCTGATGTGGATTGGAAAAGATATTTTCGTCTTTCCTTTGCTCACATCCGGTGATCAGGGTTAACAGAAGCAGAATTATTCCTGAAAAACCGGTAAACTTAAATAATTTGTTCATGGCTAGTGAGATTTATTAATATACTTATTTATACAATAGTTCGCTAAATTATAAAAAAAACGCAAAGGCGCAAAGGCGCAAAGTGTTGATTATATGTAACATACATAAAATAAAAATAAATCATTCCTTATTGGGCAACCAGTCATCAAAATCAGAATCTATCTGAAATTCAGTGACCCCGCATTCTTTAAAATATTCAATATCGCGTTTAGCTCCACGCATAAAGTTTTCATTCCGGTATTGAAAGATGTTTACTGTGGGAACTACCGTAATATAATTTTGCTGGCACCATTTGATAGCTTCAGAATGAAGCCGGTTCCCGTTTTCGAACAAGAAGTAATTGCAGGGAATATCCTCTCCGTTTGCTATTCTTTCCTGCATTTTTGGAATATCATGTACACGGAAGCTGAATTTTGCTTTTCCGAAAAAATATTTCTCAGCTTTATAGTCAATGAAATATGCACTTGAAAGGAGATCATATTTCTCCATTATTTCTCCAAGTTTTTTAAAAAATTCAGGTGTAGGCACAGCTTTAATATCCATCATAAATTTTACTTTTCCGGTACACATACTGGCAACTTCTTCAAATAACAGTGGTCTGTAATCTCCCCTGTCTGATTTTAATAAGCTGACTTCTTCCCAGGTCATTTCATTTGCTCTTCTGTTATCCCCGAAAAAACGATTGAAATTTCCGTCATGATTTACAAATAATACTCCGTCTTTTGTTTCGCGCACATCTATTTCCAGCATATAGTATCCCTGATCAATTGCTGCCTGGATTGAAGCAGGATCGTATTCATTGTATTTTCCTTCCACAATACCACCACGGTGGGCAATTAACCGATAACCTTTGTAAACACCATTATTTTTTAACATGTTTGAAAAAATATCCGGGATGTCCAGGTTGATCATATCAACATTCTTCTGAATAACGATGCGCAAAGCTTCCATGTCATATCCTGGAATATAGGGCATAACTTTCATCCCCTGTTTATGACAGGCCTTAATAAATTCATCTGTCAATTCATCAACAGAACATTCAATGATCTGGGGGTCATAAAGTGTCTTCAGTGAATCAAGTGCTTCAACTGCAGACGCATTTACTTTTAAGGCAAGGTCAGGATAGGACTGTCGGAACTCCTTGGTGGTCTGCCAGCTTGAAAACCAGAAGAAACAATCTTTTTCCATACCAAGTTTATAGATTTCAGGAATAAATTCTTCCAATTTTACATCTTTCATATCAAAATAAACTTTTGCTTTACCTTTTATCCACTGAAGATATTCAAAAAGCCTGGGTACCCGTTCTCCTTTAAATTCGTGTCCAAACCAACTACCTGCATCCAGTGTATCAATAACTTCCGATTCAGTCTCAGAAACCAGGCCAAAACCATTTGTCGTACGATCAAGACTCCTGTCGTGTATGTTATAATACACGCCGTCCTTGCTTCTCCTCACATCTACTTCAACATAAGCAGCACCTGATTCTATAGCCTTTTTTGCAGAGGCATATGTATTTTCAGGAGCCAGTCTGTTTACTCCGCGATGGTTTACAATTTCTATTTTCCTTTCTGCATTAACAGCGTTATCAGAGTTCGCTTTCCTGTTCAATGAACAGCCTGAAGATAAAATCATCAGGTAGCAGGTGATGAATACATAAAATAAATTTAATCGCTTCATAATCAAATATTTAATTAATTAATGGCTTACAATTTTACAGCTTACTATCACTGCATAATTTTTTATACTTAATAAGTGATGATCCCGGACAACTTTTAATCTCAATAGTAAGTCCTTTATCTGTAAGGTCTTTACCGGTAAAAATCACTGATTCTTCTGATTCCAGGTTTGTAACCTGATAATTTTCAGTATGGTTCAAACCACGAAGTTTAAATGTCATTTTATTTTCTGCACTGTTTTCACGCCGGAACGCCTGAATCATTCCGTCACCATGGTCAGGTCTGTTGAATTGCCAGGCGATCCATTGATCAAGATGTAAATTATAAGGTGACAATGGATAATAGTCGCCTAACATAAAATCTGACACACTTTGCCACTGGTTTACCAACATCCTGTATTCATCCCAGTTTATGCCTGGTTCGCGAACATCGATGCATATTCCAAAACTGGGGCTCATATGACTTTGTACATAATAAGGCATATTCTGCTCACTTTTATAAACACCATGTCCATAAAACGGGAGCCAGGAGGATATCCCATAAGTATGTCCCTGGTTTCCGGCAGCGTATTCGGGTTTTCCTTCAAATGACTGATAATCACTACGAAGTAATGGTACAGCACGGCGCATTGTTTCCAGGTCATTTCGTCTTCCACCGGATGCACATGCATCAATCAACATACCCGGATGTCTTCGTTTCAATTCATCCCAGAATGACAGGTATCCCTGAATATGCAGATTTTCCGTGATGCCTTGTCTGTCAATAGAATCATTACTTCTCCAATATGTCAGAGGATCCATGTTGAAGTCCTGACGGTACAGATCAATTCCCTGTTCTGTTATTAACTTATCTACATGTCCGGTCAGCCATTTGAGTGTTTCAGGATTCCCCAGGTTCAGCAGTTTTCCTCCTAATAACCACTCCGGGTGATTCTGTGCCAGCCAACTTTCCTTATCACCAACTCTTTCCGGCTCGAACCAGAGTATTAATTTCATGCCTCTTTCATGGGCATAATCACTGATAGTTCTAATCCCGTCCGGGAACCGTGTTGTATCTATTTCCCATGTGCCGGTTTTCGACCATCTGTCTCCGCATGGATACCATCCTGCATCCATCCACCAATAATCAATCTTTATATTTTGCCTGGTAAGTGAGTCTATAAATTGTTTTTCACTACTTTCGCTGACTTTTAGTCCCGGGAAAAATCCTCCGGAGCAAAAAATATACATAGGTACCGGGGGCTCATTATTAACAGTTCGTGGAAGATTATATCTGAGCATCCATCTACGCCATAGATTTTGAGCCTGAACAACATCATTCCCTTTCCAGAAATAAAGTACAATTAAAGGTGTTCTTATTTCTTCACCTGGTTTCAGATACAGATTAGTAAGCTCCTGTCCTGCCCTGACATGTAACCTGTCCTTTTCATCACGCATGAAAGAACTTACCCATTGTCCCGGCCAGCCTACTGCAAGTATTGCACCACCTCCGGGTATTTGTATATTGTAGTAAGGCCAACCCTCAGTACCATTAGTTGAACGACCACCATCAGGTTTAAATCGCCTTGTTATACCGGGCCCAAGCATTTCCCTGTAAGGAGCATAGCTGTCTGCAGAATTCCAGTCTCCTTTATTACCATGAAGGATAAACTCCCCTTCCCTCCCTCTCCTCAACCATGTGTCTAATCCTTGAATATCAGTAAGAACCGGAGTATTTTCGGTACCAGTGTTCCTGAAATAAACAGTCCATTCCACAACAGAATGCTGAGTATATTCCACTGAAACACAGCGTACTTCCAATCCTGTTCCCGGATCTTTCCAGGTGTTGATATTTTGAATACGGTTAGTTCCGGATTCCATGGTTTCAACCTTCCTTTTCCATTTTTCCAATAATAAAGATGAGACTTCTCCATCGTATTGAAATGAAAAAGGTAACTGTGGATCATTGCTTGTCAAATGTTGTTTTATCCACCTGGATTTTCTTTTAAAGTCATCTGAGCTTGATGCTCTATCAGACTCAATTATGCATGTTGATAAAATAATCCCACTTGTTACCAGTAAGATCAGGTTCAATTTGTTCATCCTGTTACTTCCAGTTATAATTTGGTTCCTGTCCCATTTCAAAAACCAGTTTATTTCCGTTCACCAGATCTTCGCGGCTTATGAAGGGTTTTGGTATCTGCTTCCCATCCAGGGTAACTGCCTGCACATATTTATTTTCGTCAGAAATGTTATTAGCTATAATTTCCAATGTTTTTGGCTGACCTTCCAGTTTATAATTCAGTACTAATTTAGGAAACTGAGGTGCTCCGATGCTATATATTCCGGATGCGGAAATCACAGGATTAAATCCCATAACTCCAAAAATATACCATGCTGACATCTGGCCGCAATCGTCATTTCCATTGATACCCAGGGGTGCATTCCTGAAGTTCTCCTCCGAAGTATGTAACCTGATCATTTCCTGCGTTTTCCATGGTTGACCGCAATTGTTATACAGGTATATATAATGATGTCCGGGTTCATTATCATGCCTGTAATGGCCTTCATTAAAATTCTGATCCAGTTTGGCTGCAAATTTTTCACTGCCACCCATAAGTTCAATCATGCCCTCCGGATCATGTAAAGCGCCAAACAAATATGTCCATTTGCTGCCTTCAGTAAATCCGACATCCGGGTCGGGATTCCATTTCCCGTTTGACAAACGGGGAGCCATAAATCCCGTTTCCGGATTATACAGGTTCATGTAATTTTTACTGTTTTTCATGAACATTTCGTAATCTTCTGTCTTCCCTAAAAGCTTTGCCATCTGGGCAACACAATAATCATTAATTCCAAATTCTATAGTACGTGAAACAGATTCTTTCGTTTTATCAACAGGAACATAGCCCAGTGAGAGGTAATATGTCAGGCCTCCCCTTGCTTCGTAAGAAGTCCACAGGTCGCGGTCTCCCCACATTTTTTCTGTATCTCCATCCGGTGGAACCGTTCCGTCTTTTCGTACAGCTTCGTATGCCAGGTTTATATCATAATCCCTGAACCCGTTAACATAAGCATCAGCAACGACAGGATCGGCATGGGTGCCAATCATTATGTTTGTATATGCAGGATTTGGCCATTTAGGCATCCATCCCCCTTCTTTGTACATTTGCAATAAGGCCTGTACCATCCCGCTTACCCGTTCAGGTTGTGTGAATTGGAGTAATGGATGCAAAGCCCTGAAAGTGTCCCAGAGAGAATAATCATTATAGGATTCTCCATCATGTACTTTGTCATCAAAAGCACTGTAATACCGGCCATACTCTGAAAATTCCCGTGGGAATAACAAAGTACGGAACAAAGCGGTGTAAAAAATACTTCGCTGATCCTCCGTGACATCATATATTTTTATCCTGCTGAGATTCTCCTGCCAGATATCCCTAGTAGTATTTACAACTTTATCAAAATCCCAGTCAGGAATTTCCATGTTCAGGTTTTCCCGGGCCTGTTCAAGGCTAATAAAAGAGGATGCCACTTTTACTGTAACAGTTTCATTATTTTTGGTTTTGAAACTTATATATGCACCCATTCTCGTTCCGGAATGTTCTGTATTCATGGATTGCATTTCAGCGGTATCATTTCCGTTCCATGTTCCGAAAGTCTCAAACAGTTTATCAAATTGAATGATAAAATAGCCTTTGAAGTTTGGCAGTTCAGGTCCTATCTGTGCAGACATCCTGTCGGGATTAAAACCTGTTATTTCTCCGTTCTCTTTATCAATCTTTACATAGCCTTTCAGGGTCTTAATTCTCTTTTCATAGTCATTTGCCCAGTCTTTGAGTTCCGGATTCAGATTTATCCCCTGAATGATTATATGAGATTCTTCCGATTCAGGGAAAGTGAATTTTAAAATTCCGCAACGGGAAGCAGCAGCAATTTCACCTTTGATCTTCTTCCCATTGTCATCCATCCATACTGAGTAATAATAAGGTTTAGATACCTCCTCTGAGTGAGAAAAATTCAAGGCTCTTTCTTTAGGGAGAACTCTCAGGTTGCCGGTTTGAGGCATTAATGAAACATAACCATAATCACCCATCCAGATGGTAGGTTGATGAGTTGCAGTAAACCCAATAATAGAAGGATCTTCATACAGGTAGATCATTCTCCCCATTTTATTTTCGTGGGTTTGAGCAACAAAATTTGTCATTGCAAAAGGGCGGCCAACAAAAGGCATTGTTCCTCCGCCTTCTATTCCTTCTCTAAAACCTGCATATGCAGTACCGATAAGAGGATTGACATATTCAACCTCAGCTTTTTGGGTTTCGGACTTTGGAACAGTGCAGTTCATAAGACTGAAAATTAAACAAATTGAAATGAAAATAATGTTCTTCATAGCATATATTTTAGATGTTATAAAAACTTTTTTCCCTTTGTGTTCCTTCGTGCTATCCTTTGTGGTTAACATTTTTTACCACAAAGGACATAAAGTATATCACAAAGAGACACGAAGTATGTCACAAAGGGACACAAGGTAACTTTTATTTATCTAATAACAAATGGTTGAGTGCAAACCACGGTATTCCCTGCTCCGTGTATTTCCGCACGAACATATTTACATTGTTCCGGTAGAGTAATTAGCTGTAACTGGCTGCCTCTGCCCACTTCAACTCCTTCCGACACCCATAAAACAGAATCGCTGCCGATAGCATCAATTTCTATAGTGCCTTTTTTCTGATTAACTTTAACTGACTTAATTTCAGGAGGTGTGGGACCCTTATAGCCGAGCGGTGCATGCACCATCAGTGAAACGCCCTTTTCCATTGCTTTACGAACCTCCTGTTCATTTAGTTCAGGCAGAATAAAAATATTCCAGTTTTCTCCCAGGTCGCGGAGTGAAAGAAAATTATCATTGGCAAAGCCCCAGACAGGTCGGCCTGGTAACATCACTGTAAGAATGGAATCCCACTTGCAACGAATATCCTGACAGAAACCTGCTGAACTGAATACTTCGATCCCTGCCAGGTGTTTATTTGACCTGAACAGATCAACATACCATTTAACCGGGTATGCATTCTTTCCCGGATGATTTATTACCATGATCCCGTTTTTTGCCGCCACTGCTTTAAAAATATCTCCCTCAGAATGGTTATCGTTGTTGAAATAACTATTTATATCATGTTTATCGTAGGTTAGCTTACAACCCTGGACAGCTGTCATCCCCACATCAGAAGCACTTACATCTGTAAACAAGGTGTCCTCCAGCGGAATGGAATGATCCTGAAACGGTCTGACTACCAAATGATATATCCGTGAAAAGGTATTTTCACTTGTCCTGAACTTTGAAAAATCTTCCCAGGGATAAGTAACTATTCCAGGATCGGTAATAGCCAGTATCCGATAATCGAGCTTACGATATTTTTCAACTACCGACTGGGGATTCTCCCAACCATTGCTAATCATAGTTTGCGTATTAAGATTAGCTTTATACTGACCATACTTCGACCAGTTTACCTGATCGTAAGGATTCAGTATCTGTTTTTCCGGTTGAAATCCTGTTAAAATGAAAAATGCCAGAGTTAATATTAATCCTATATACGCAAAACCTTTTAAAGTTGCATTGTTAAATTTATTGATTTTCATGATATTAAATTAGTTAAATTTATGTTTTAGAGTATCTTTCCAGTTCTGTTTATATAAAAAAGGATATCATAAAATACCTTCGTATAAAACTTTGTGTTCTTTGTGGTTTAAAATTTTTTACCCTGCCTGCCGGCAGGCGAGGCACAAAGGACACGAAGTATTTCACAAAGAACACGAAGTTTTTATCACGTTAATCCTTCACGCATCTGACAGAGAAGCCATTTTGTTTGCGAAAATTGTTTTTCCCGACATATCGGTAATAACTGTGCATAAAAAAATACCATGCTTTCAGGTCGGAATATTCTGTTGAAGTCCACCAATAACTGTATCTTCCGAGGTAGTTAAAAGCACCCTGAAAGTTCCGGTATCCGGCAGGAATGGCATTAAATCCGCTTTTGTTATTAGTTTCCTGGTTATGTCCGACATTTCCTGCAATATTATGTGGATTCCAGCCAGATGTGGCAGCCATTGATTTGGCGACATCCTCTCTTCTGCCTTCAAATCCATATCCATTTTCTGAGAGGAAACTGATCAATAGTTTCCAGTTTTCAATAGTTGGGACATGCCATCCTGCAGGGCATAAATTTTTACCACCGTTGCTCTCCCTGTCAATTGCAAACCAGTTGTACAATGCTCCATTCAAATCTTTATTGGCAACTGCGTTGTTATTATACCAGCAGTAAGCGGGGGTTGTTAATACAATCCATGCAGCAGAATCAGTTACATTGGGGATAATCGTACCGTCGGAATACCTTGTGGTTTTGAGGTTTTCCGCCATCCATACCTGTGTACCCAAAGTAACAGTTTTATATTCATTTCCATCTGTATCTTTTACCGTTTGTTGTGCCTGTATTCCGGAAGATACAATCCATGCCAGGATCACCACGTGTATTATCAGAATTTTATTTCTCATTTTTCTTCTTCTTTTTAATTTAAAAATTATTCATTTCCTTGACTATATCGGGATTACATTCTTCGCTTAATTCAACAACCTGGTTTACCTGCGAAAAATCATTCCCCATAAGTTTGATATTTGATGACATTTCTCCTTCCACTTTGAGAAATTTTAAAATTGCTACAGTGGAGTGATAGCCTGAAACAGTAATATTTGTTGACTGTAAAATACGTAGAAGAGGTTGAGCTCCTGTCGGTTGATCAGCAGAAAAATTACTTATCCTTGAATTATGACAATCATCAAGAACTATAGCAGAACGTGCATCAGGATTACGCAGGTTGAAACGGAAATTTTCGAACATCAGGTTTTTAACATGCCTTGCGTACAGGCCATAAGCCGGAAGGCTATATCCGAACATCCGGTTATCAGGACCTACGTGATTACGTTCAGGAACACCGGCAGAAGCTTCTTCTTCATTCCCTGTTCCCATGCAATTAAAAATTACATCCTTGATTATTACATTTTCAATATAACCTCCGGGAACTCCTGTTATTGTACTGGTCATCAGGCTTTCATCACTTGCAATGATATTACTGATAATAACATTTTTAAGAGATCCCAGGGTTTTACGGGTTCCCAGTTTTATAAAAATCGGTGTCTGGAAGCCTGTAATTGTAAGATTATTGATCGTAACCTGATCCATAATTCCCCCGTCAATAACTTCCAGGGCAATCCCTGAAATACCAGTTCTGTCATCTGATACTCCGGGTATCATCCGGGACCAGTTACGTGTAGACACTTCGGATGGCCTGCGAATAACACAATTACTTATTGCAATATTTCTGAATCCTGCATCACTTGCTGTGCCAAATTTTATTGCATTACACAGGGAAGCGATCACACAGTTCGTAACCACTATATTCTCGACAAGATAGTCAGCCCTTTCGCTCTTAAAGCAAATTGCATCATCATCACAATCAATAATACAATCGGAGAGGGTGATATTTTTCCCTTCAATATCAATTCCATCATTATTCACATTTGCGAATGAATAAATCCTTATACCCTGAACCATGATCCCGTCGCATTCCCTGATACGGAATACCCAGGTTGGAGAATTGATCAGGGTAATATCTTTCACAGTGATGTTTTTGCAATATAACAGAAAGATATTGTTATGCCGGGGACCCGGTTTGGGGAAATTTTCAACAAATCCTTGTCCGTTTATAGTTCCTGGTCCGGTAATAGCTGCATTCTTAATTTTTTCTCCATACACTACAGCTCCTTTGAAGGCATACCTGTCTGTACTTCCAAGAATTGTGGCGCCTTTTGTAAGATGGAGGTTAACGCCGTCTTTGAGAAAAATTGTGGTTGTCAGAAAGGTGCCGGCAGGAACCGTTACTGTTCCTCCGCCTGTTGTACTGCACTTATCAACAGCACTCTGGATGGCTTTTGTTGACAAGGTTTTCCCATCCGGCACAGCTCCAAAATCAAGAACGTTATAATCATTCCCAAAAGCAACCAAAGCTATCGAACAAAATAAAATAATAAGGTGAGTCTTCATCGTCATTTGTTTATTGTTTTTAGTTTCTACTTAAAAAATCCTGTAAATCTTTAATCTCATCTGTTCCGATCAATCCGACTCCGGCATTTTTCAGTTCATGCCATACGGCATTTCTGCTTTCTTCCGGCATGTTTGGAGTACCCCAGAACCGCAATAAATAACCATTATCCCTTGCCTTAGTAGCAATACTGCTCAATTTTTCTTTTTCTTTTTCCGGAAAATCCCCCTGCCCTCTCCAGGTAAAATATTTTTTCCAGTTGTCACTAACCATTGGCATTATGCTAACCGGAATATTTTTATCCAGATCGTCTAAACGACCATCATAGCACACCAGCCTGGAAGGTTGTTGCAAGATATACTCAATTGGACTATTACCTGAAACAATAACAGTCACAGCTCCCTGTTTCTTATCTCCGGCTTCAAAAGAGGAAAGCATTGATTTATACTCCTGTAAAACAGTATCCAGTTGTTTATATGTTTCAGATCCGTCACTTTTTATATCAATCACCAATATCAATTCCTCTCCATTACCATATACAGAGCCTTTGTTCTGTTTAATGCGTTCTTTAAGCGGATCAAGGTATAACTTGCGCAAGGTGCGTCCTGGTTTTATTTCCCCGGAATTGTGTGCCACGAAAAGAGAGTCACCAATCAGGTGTACATCTGCTTCTACACTTCTGAAATGACAATCAAGTGCTTCGAACAATGGTCGTGCCTGTTCATAATCATTGTGTGAATGTGCCTGAAGAATATGTATTTCTTTTTCCCGTGAAATACAATTATTTATTAATCCGGCAAGAATTAAAAGAGTTAAGATTTTTATTCCCTTAACTAATCCCTTTTTAAACTTTATCACATTCGAGCTGTTTAACATATCTATAATCAGGCATTTTCATTACATCGGTGCTAATTCTTTCTCTTCTTTAGGTCGTGTATACAGGTTTCTGCTCCTTTGTTCCTTATCCGGCAATGGTTTCCTCTCTTTGATTAGTGGATATTGGTACCAGTAGGCTACGGAGGATACATCATCGGACCGCAGATAATACACCTTATCTGTTGAGCGCCTGGGATGTTCAAACCTCATAAAAATCAGGGAGTCTCCATATTTCTTTCTTGCATCATCAATAAATGCAGTACCCATCTGCTGGATATCAATTTTAATATCATTTTTAAAATAAATCGGATCAGTAATATGGAACCTGTACATAGAACAGAAATCCGGGTCTGCGAGAGGGGCTCCCCTGTATAATGTGCCATGGGGTTTTATTCCCCAGGCGGATCCAAAATAATCTTCCATTCCTGTTCCGCAAATTGTCGGATATTTCTCGTCAGAATCGAGATAGATTTTCATCTCACCTTCTCCCCACCATCCTGAGACCAATGGTCTGACACCAATTATACAACCTAAAAAGACTCCTTTTGCTCCTTTAACTTCGAGTATATTGTAATCGCGCCCATATTTTGTCGGATTTTCCCTGTAGAAAGAAGCATGAAACCTGCCGTCATCTTTTGACACCTTATCTCCCAGTGTAAAATCGACCTCGTAAAAAAACCAGTCGAAATCGGTATCTGCTTCATTTGTTACTGTAATAAGGGCATGATCCCTGAAAGGCATAGGTATATCACAATTGCATCCCCATGGAGGTTGAATGGATAAAAGTTGCGATGTCATACAAACATCCGCTCCATGTGACATGCCAAAGAAATCAGCCAGTGGGACCTCTACACTTGGAATTTCGCTGTTTTCCCAATACATCCGGAGAATAACATTCCTCAGATCTTCTGGTGCCCTCCTGCTAACAGTGCACCAGATATGCCTTACCATTCCCGGTCCGTCTGTGTTTAAAAGAGTTTCAGTAGTTCCTCTTCTAAAATCCTTAATTGCAGGATTCCCTTTAAGTCCTTCTTTTGTCATTCCTCCCTTTCCTTTTTCAGCAAGAGGATTTTCAGCTGAGGCAGACCTGCTCTCAAGGTTTCTCAGCTTATAAAGCTGATAGGGTGATTGTGCCGATAAATTAAAAGAAAAACCTAATACTAGTAACATTGATAATAGAAGTCGTTGTTTCATAAAAGACTATTTTTTAGATATTTATTACTTTGTGTTCCTTTGTGAAACCCTTCGTGTGACTTCGTGGTAAAAAATTTAACCCTGCCTGCCGGCAGGCGAGGCACAAAGGAGCACTAAGGACTCCCCGAAGGAACACTGCGCCTACGCTGAACCTTCAGCGCAAGCGTAAAGGATTCATAAACTTATATTAAAATTTAAATGTTAATTTCATATATAACTTACCTTCATGTATTTTAACAGGATTAAACTGATATGGATGTGATTGCGGCCCTGATGCAGGTGGTTCAGAAAACTTGGTCCCTATAGCATTTATCCCATGCAGGAAGGATATATCCCCTGTTGGATATTCAATTCCTGTTTTCAATGGATACTTCGGTTCCTGAGGTGTAAGCATCCTGAAGAAAATATCCTTGTTATGGACAAATACCGTAAAATCCGGGGCATCTTCACCCAGCACTTTAACCCAGTATATTTCAGAATGATATCCTTTAAACTCGGGATAGATAAACCCGGATTCCCCGGTTACAGTGTTATTGTATGCTTTTTCCCATACAGCAAACTCCACTCCTTTCATCCTGTTTTTATATACACGGTATGGTCCATTTCCAAGCCATTTCATCCCGGCAATGTTTTTCTCCGGATAATTAAATGAGATCCCTGCAAAAAGACAATTATTGAGAGGTTCATAAGATGTTTCCAGGTCAAGTAAACCGTTACTCTTTACTGTCCATTTGGTCCAATCTCCATTTTCATATATTGTTTCAATAACTACATTATTTCCTTCGGAGCGTTGGGTGACCTGTGAAATGTTTTTTTCGCGACTTACAAAAACCGGTCCGTTCGAAAGCGGGATCAATTGCCCTTCTTTTTCAATTTTTTGAATAGTCCCGTTTATCCTGCTAAAAGAAAATACTAAATTACCTGTATTTACAATAAATAGCTGATCGTTTTCACTTATCACAGGTTTCTCCAGAAGAGTTTCCTTCAGTAATTCAGAAGCTTTCTTTTCAGGGTATTGTAATGGCCATGTCCATGTATTAAGTTCTCTTCCATACCAATCAACCAGGTTTATTCTTAAAACATCCAACTCGTTCCAACCGGCAGGTAACGTAACTCTTAATATCCCTTTCTGACCCGGTTCAAGCTTAACTTTCAGATCTTCTGTTTTTACTACAATTTCAGCTGATGTTTCATCAGGTCCCGGAAATTTTACCCACTCGGCTTTCATGGAACATTTATCCAGATCAGTATATATGTAGCGGTTTTCGATATGAAAGATTCCGTTAAATTCAGGAGTAATATAACGTTTCTCAAAATACACAGGTGACCATATTTCCCTGATAGTATAGAAGCTACCTTCTTTCTCATGATAGGGTCCCAGGATTCCATCGGGTGCATGGTTACCATCTGAATCAAGTTCCCTGTTAAGGTCTGTCCTTTCAACAGATTCATCTGCAAAAACCCAGAAGAAACCGCCGGCACAAAGCGGATCATTTCTCATTTTCTGCCAGTAATCTTCTAATCCTGCCCCAAGTCCTCCATCGTAAAGTCCATGTAAAAATTCTGTAGTGAGAAATATTTTACGCTTGTTGAATCCATCAAGCGATAAATAATTATAATCAATGTAATGCAATGTATTTACAAGGTCGTAATCCTGCCAGGGATGTAATACTTTTCGCTCCTGGATATCAAGTTCAGCAAAAACATTATCAAGAATGGGATTATCACCACCTTCATTGCCATTGTCCCATAGTATTATTGACGGATGATTTACATCCCGCGCGATCATTTCTTCGAGTAACTTGCGTCCGACAATATCATCATAAGAAGGTTTCTGCCAGCCTGCCAGTTCATCCAATACAAATAATCCCAAGGAATCACATACATCGAGGAAATGCTCATCTGGGGGATAATGTGACATACGGACGGCATTCATATTCATGTCCTTAATTAGATTGACGACCACAACACTCAGATTTTTAAAGGATGTACGCCCATATTTCGGGTGGAATGTATGACGGCAAACACCTTTCATTTTTATCCGGACACCATTTACATATATTCCATCACTCTCACGTACTTCAACTGTCCTGAAACCAATTCTTTTATTCATCTGGTGGATTACTCGTGCATTCTTATCTTCGATTTTAAAGACACAATTGTATAGGTTCGGAAACTCCGGTGTCCAAGTTTCAGGATTTAAAACTTTTCCAGAAATATGTGTAACCGGCTTAATTTCAGTAGTTTGAAAAGTTTTGATTATTCTGCCATCCAGGGTTTGTATCTCAACCAATAGTTTTGAGGTATTTTTCAAACCCGATAAAAAAATATCGGCTTGAAAATCTCCATTAGCACTGGCATCTACAGCTACTCTCTGTATGTTTTCCATGGGTTTTGCTTCGAGGTAAACAGGACGGTATATTCCTCCGAAAACCCAGTAATCAGATTCTCTTTCAGCGCGACTGACAGTAATATTATCTGATTGTTCCTTTACAAGTACCTCCAGCTCATTTTCCTTTCCTGTCCGGATCAACTTTGTAATATCATATTTAAACTGGTAAAAGGCCCCCTGGTGTACAGGGCCTGCAGATTTGCCGTTGATTTTCACCGCCGCATCTGTCATCACTCCATCAAAAACAATCTTGATTTCCTTATTTTTCCAGGAAGAAGGAACAATAAACCGATATCTGTACATCCCGGTTTCATGGATACGATCCTCCATTTTTGAACGTCCGAAATTATATGAGCCGAAACCTTGCAGTTCCCAACACGAAGGAACAGCAATGGTGGTCCATTTCCCACTATTCATACCTGAGGAGCAAAAGAACTCCCAGTTTACTGTTTTATCAGCACCGGTTCCGGATAAATAGAGGACTTGAGTGTCTTGCGCAAATCCTTTACTAAAAAGTAAGAGTAATAAAAGTAAGTTAAAGTATTTCATTTATGTATTTTTATTTTATACTTCTTTGCGTCCCTTCGTGAAGTCCTTAGTGCTTCTTTGTGGTTTAAAATTTTTTACCACTAAGCACACAAAAGTATTTCACGAAGGGACACAAAGGATTCTCATTTAATAATAAAAGGTTGTGTACATACAATAGAATATTCCTTTCCATAGATTTCAGCACGGACGTAATTTATTTTCTCCTGTACATTTTTCAGAGAGAATACATCCCCTTTACCAATTCTTTTCCCTGCTGAGATCCAAACAATCGAATCCTGCTGTGATGCCTTTATTTCAATTTTCCCTTTTCTCTGATTGACCTTAATGGATTCAATAACAGGAGGTGGTAGGCCGTCCTGTCCTTCCGGGGCATACATAAAATAAAAATTCCCGTTTTCCATTGCTTGCCGGACTTGTTGTAGGTTAAGTTCAGGCAGGAGAAAAACATTCCAGTTCCGGCCGAAGTCACGCATCGAGTGCATGTCATCATCCGAAAATCCCCATACCGGTCTTACCGGGGCCATTACTGTCAGTATGGAATCCCAAAGCCGGTCATCGAATGGATAACGTCTTCCGCAATTGAACACTTCCATCCCGACCAGGTGATCATATTTCCGGTATAAATCAAGATACCATTGCAGACTATAACGATCAGGATCAGGGCCATGGTAATGTCCCGGATGGAATAATACAGCGAGTCCGTTCTTTGCGGTTATGCTGTCCAGTGATTCAACCTCCGTCTTTGTACCATTATGATCACTGAAAAAACTTCCCATATGATGGTGACTTGAAAGTTCATTAGCCTGAATGGCCAGCATCCCTATATCAGAGGAATTGACATCTTTAAATTCAAGTTCCTCCGCTAAAATAAATTCTTCTTCCTGGGGTTTTAGCATTTTACCTGATACCCTATTCAATATCTTGTTATTTGCTGTGAACTTTGAAAATTCCTCCCAGGGATAGGTTACTGCATTATGATCAGAGATCGCCAGGATATGATAACCCTTTTCCCTGTATTTTCCGACGACAGTCTGAGGATTCATCCAGCCATCACTTACCATAGTATGCGTGTGGAGATTAGCTTTATACTGCCCGTCATTGTCCCAGTCCACAGATTTATAGGGATTTTCTATCTCCCGGGAAAACTGGCAACTTGTAATGAAAATTGCTATCAGGATTATAATAACCAATATCCTTAAGATCAATGAAGAACTCAATAAGTAATTCAAGTATTTTCTGTTTCTCATTATTTAATATTTAAATTACCGCTTGTGCGGTTTGATTTTAAAATAAAATTGATATTAATAATAAAGTTTTATTGTATGGTAAAAATTATTTATGCATTTTCAGTTAAGGCAATCTTCCACTTCTTTCCCTGTAAGAAAATTAAATAAATTAAGTGCTGCTCTTCTTTGAAGTTCAATTGCCGCCTGATCTGAATACCATGCATAATGTCCTGTACAAATTGCGCGGGGATGATTTATCAGTTCTGTTTGTTTATCTGTTATAGGTTCATTCTCAAAAATATCCAGGCCGACACTGTGTATCTTTCCTGATTTCAATGCATCAAGCATAGCTTTTTCACAAATGACTTCTCCCCGTGCAGTATTAATAATTATCGGTTTTTTCTTCATCCCGGAAAATGCAGCTTCATCTAATAAATGCCTTGTTTCACCGGTAAGGTTACAATGAAGGCTGATCACATCGGATTTTTCCAGTAATTCATTTAAATTGACTCTCTTTGCGGATAATTGTTTAAAATGATCATCAGGTTTATAAGGATCGCTTGCCAGCACCTGTTTAAACAATGGAGCAGCTTTTCTGCAGAATACACTCCCTATTCTTCCTACTCCGACAATACCCAATACTTTATCGTGTAATTCAAATATATCAGGAACAGGGGGGGTGGCATAATTCTGTGTCAGTTGCAATTTTGTGTTCCACAGTGCACGTATGCAGGAAAACATTAATGCCATAGCATGATCAGAAACAGCATTATTCGCATAGCCCTGTACATTTGCAACTTTAACTCCATGCCTGGTGCATGCTTCGACGTCCACATTATCGTATCCCACACCATAACGTACAACAGCTTTCAGATTCTTCACTCCTGAAAGAAATGATTCATCTATCTTCGTGTGCCTGACGAGAATACCATCTGCATTTTTTGCGAACTCTCTTTTTTCCAGTGGGTCTCCTTTATAGGTGGGATGAATTTTTAAACTAAATCCTTCTATTTCAAAAAGTTTCTTTTCAAAATCATATGATTTATACCCGGAATCAATAATAACGATCTCCATAATATTAATTTTAAGAATTAGACTCCACTATATGCAGAAAAACCACCGTCAACGGGAATAACAGAACCGGTAACGAATGAAGAATTATCAGAAAGCAGCCAGAATACCGTTGAGATAAGGTCTTCCGGATCACCGAGCCTTCCAAGGGGGGTGTGATCAATTATTTTTTTACCCCTGGCTGTAAATTCCCCGGATTCTTCATCAACAAGTAAAAAACGATTTTGTTCAGTCAGGAAAAATCCCGGGGCAATAGCATTAACCCTGACATTTGAAGCTGACAGGTGCACAGCTAACCATAGAGTAAAATTGGTTATTGCTGCTTTTCCGGCACAATATGCAGGTGATTTGGTCAGTGGCCGGATTGCTCCCATTGAACTTATGTTTATGATAATTCCGGCTTTTTGCCGCGCCATGACCTCCCCAAAAACTTTGATCGGGATAACACTACCCATAAAATTCAGGTCAGAAGTATATTGGAAATCAGACATGTTGATTCCAAAAAATGAATCTTCGATGTGTGTTTCAGGAGTTAAAAATTCGGTTTTGGCAGATGCTCCTTTACTGGCACCTCCTGCTACATTTATTAAGCCATCTATAGCTTTACCTCTTTTTAAGATTTCAGCTTTTACATTCTCCAGGGTTGCTATATCGAAAACATTACATGTAAAAGCAAGATGGTTATCACCATAAATGCTTATTTCCCTTTCAGAGTTTTTTAATTTCTCCTCATTAAAATCCAAAATGGTAAGAATTGCTCCTTCCCTGGAGAGTGCTGTGGCAATTGTTGATCCTATAACTCCGCCCGCACCTGTAATTACTATGTGCTTATTCTTTACAGAAAACATGGTATATAAAAATTAGTTATTAACATTATAAATTATATAATTTGTTTTATAGTTGCGGGGGATTATCAATAATATATGATATATCCATGGTATATATCTGTCTGCCGAAATCTTCATGTGTTGAATCAAAAGAAATCATCCTTCCGTCATGGGAAAAACGGGGATGTAGGTCGCACCTGAGTGCTCCAAGACCTGTCCTGTAAATGTATCCTCCCAGCCTGGTTTCCAGTTTTGCCAGGGGAACAAATTTCTTCGTTGGCAAATGAAACAAGTAAAGATAAATATGCCCGTCACCATCACCTCCGTCATTTAAAACCCAGTCTCCCGCCCGGTTGATTGTAATATGTCCGTTAGGTGCACCAAAAACTTCTTCCTTTGAACGTCCTGTTCCGTCATCCTTAAATCGTTGAAATCCCAGGCTGATCTTTCCGTCGGGTGCTTCATGGGATCCGATATCAAGTACTTCCTCGTCATTGATCCAGTAGTGATGACTTGGTTCACGATAAAAATACCTTATATCTGATCCATCAGGATTAACAGTATAACCTTCCGTTCTGATTTTCCAGTTGCCCCAGACATCCTGAAAATCTTTAACAAAGATAAAGATACGGGTAGCGGAAGGATTGTAACTTGCCCTGAAAAAATACAGATTTCTTTTTGTGGTATCAGATGGCATTCCATCCGGGAACATAACTTTTGCTATTTGTCTGACCGATACAATTAAATTCAACTCACCGGTGTTCATGTCAATCTCCCACAAACCAATGTTATCCGGTGCCCATAAGTCTTTATAGGGATCTTCAACACCTGCATATTTACATCCCCTGTGCTGTACACGTTCATAATTAACTCCTAAGCCCTTTTTACCATCAGGGGAGGTAATATATACCGGGAATGGTATGATTCTAGTTTTCTTAGTATTAATATTGTACACTTTGGTTATCAGAGTGTTTCCATCTTCAGAGCGATCATTCCAGATAATTTCCTCAAATTTTCCCGGCACCCATTGCTGGCGACAACCCTGCTGCCAGTTCCATGTTGTTGTTTCCCCAATTTTTATCCATTTATTATTATCATGAAGATCAAACATTCCTATTTCCGCTATATCAAAAGCTTGCACTTCCCTCCCTTCCATAAAGAATCTCATTCCCAGTAAATACCGGCCGGTTGGTTCAAACTGCAAGCATTCCGTAGGAGTATGGTTATAATAGAAGAAATTGTGATATAATGGCTCTTTCTTCGTGCCAACGGGGGAAATACGCACAGGATCAATATATTTATTATCCATGGCGTTTACCATCTCATCATAACTATCCCGTATGGTATATTCCTGAATTGTTTTCTTTACCTCAGCAGGTTTATTTTCAGATTTCACTTTACATCCATAAGTGAAACATATTATCAAACCAGCAACGATAATAGTAAAAGCTAATATTGCTGCTTTACCTGGAATTATTTTTGTTATCATTTTAATTGAGTTTTTATTTGTTAAAGAACGATGTTATTTACATTTCCACATCCCTGAACACAACCGGTGTTTCAAACAATGAAAGACAGGATGTGCTATAGCACATGGGTGCAAAACGTGTTTTCATGACTTGTCCGTCGGGAAATTTCAATCCGGCCTCGACTCCTGCACCTTCCACCCAGGTTGGAGAACCGGAACCTTCAAACCAGTAATTCCATGGAGGTAAGGGACGTTCAGGGGGACAAAGAGGAAGCCTAAGAAAACCGTCTGCATCCGGTGGAGCATCCAGTTTTATCAAAGGTATCCCGGTCGGCATAGACTGAGGATCATATCCTTCAAGCTCTGTTGCAGAAGCCTCCTGCGAGGAATAGCTTCCTACTCTGACTGTCCTCGTTGGCACCAATATCAGCGGGCCATACGTCAGAATGACGCCTGTATTGGTTTTTTCAATACGATGCCCCATATCTCCCCGGAAGCTCACTTCCACTTTATTTCCTGAACGATTCTGATCTGTCTTTGGATGTTTCACCCATAAGGGTACGCGTACTTTTACGTTAATTTCTTCAGGCACATTATCTGCAATAATTGTTGCTTCAGCTTTCGACGGGTAAACGGTTTCAATTCTGACCTTTGCCCATTTCCCGCCCGGTAATGGCACTTCAAACACTCCCGGTGTCAGGAAGTTCACATTAATAACACCATTTCTGTATGTAACTGTATGTCTCACATATTCAGACATTCCCATACCGGCATTTTCTGTACAACACCACCATGATTCATGAAACTGGTCAATCCCATACCCGTTGGCTGCTACCCTGCGATGGCCAAATCCCCCGGTAATTATCTGGTTAAATGCCATTGCGTTCCACATGGTACGCTCAGCTTTATCATATGCAAAGTCATCTCCGTTTATCAATCCCTGGTTTAAATTAAGCATTATCCAGTCAGCTATCGAGCAACCTTCATTCCTTGGATGAGCAGGAAACATCTCCGGTATGTTTCCATCTGGCATTTCTATATAATTATCAATGATATATTTTTGAGTTTTATCAGGAAGAATATTCCATGAAAGGTCACCGGTCACCAGGGTCATAACCTGGAATCCCCGCATAGTACTTAAATATCCGTGAGAATGACATTGTCTTCCTTCCAGGGGGGGCAGGTTATCCCTTATCATTGCGCAAAAGTCCATCCATCGCTGGTCTTTTGTTATAGCATAAAGCCGGGCAAAAGGTTCTGTTACCCATTGAAGAATGCCTATATAACTTTCCATCAGTCTTACCGCCTTTTCCCATACATCCCTGACAGACCAGAGCACTTCTGCCAGACCTTCAGCAGCTTCCAGTGCCCTTTTATCACCGGTTAGATCATAGTATCGTAATAATCCCGGGAACAATTTTGATGCTGCAGGCCAACGGTAAGGATCATTCTCAACAGGTACATTGTCCGGATGAATAGTATAATTACCTATTATTCCTGAAGGTTGCCGTTGCCTGTAAATTCTTTCAAATAGCTCATCAAGTCTCGGATCATTATTCCCATCTACTCCTTCCGAGCAGCTTAGAAATTCAAGCAAACGGCCGCTGAGATCGCCTGTACTCCAGTGAGCTTTGCGGCTTTTATTATCAGGTCGTTCAATATCCATCACTAATAAATCCATTGAGTTACAGGGATAAGAAGACATCCTTGTGCGTGCCATTCCAATCCGGAAGCTAAGCTGGGATAGAGACAGAAGTGGTTTTGAAACTGATACCGTTCCGTTCATCAGCAAAGTTGGAGTGAGCGACCTTGATTTAGTCTGTTTATTACCGGAACAACCATTTGAAGTAACAACTGTACCAAAAGCAGGTAACATCCCCACAGCTCCAGCTGCTCCACCAATACATGTTGACTGATGTAAAAATTTTCGTCTGTTCATAATAAATTTTATAAAGCTATTGTGCGAGTTAATATTCTATTTTTTATAGTGTTATTTCAAACATACTTTTCCATATTCCATCGCCACCCCTTGTCCCTAAAGGGGAATGCCTTCCCGCTGTGTGCTGAGTTCTCCCCTTCAGGGGAGTAGAGGGGTGAGCGATTGAAAATGTCAATGCATAACTGACATAACACTAGTTTTCAATATATTTTAAATGTACTTAATAAACTGACCCACGCCTAAAGAGGTTGTCCAAAAAGTCATTTATGACAAACTTTGTGTTCACCTTTGTGTTTTGTATTCCCTATTCAACGCTCATCTTTCGCTATAGCTTCAGATGACTGGTGGCAAAGCCAGGTTTTACCAATGGGTTATTATTACCAGAAGTTAGATCACCTTCACTAAAGTTACGGTGACTAAGACCTGTCCGGTGTTTTTCAGCCTGACAGCGTCGGTGAAAGGAACAATATGTTATATATTACAGTACTATCCTAACAACCCAACAGCCTAACAGTCTAACAGCCTAACAGTCTAACAGCCCAACAACCTAACAGCCTAATAACCCAATACCCTCTTTTCTCCCTTTTTCATTTTCATTTTTTTATCTCCCAATATGAATTTGCAATCCTTCCAGGCGTTGAGAATTACTTCTCCCGATCCGTTTTCAATTTCTCCACTTACTTTTACTCCCGAAAGTGTGTAAATATCTTTAAACCTTACTTTCCCCTGCCAGGGGATACACTTTCCTATGTCGAGTTTTCCGAACCAGTCTGTAACCACATTGTTTAGCAGTGATTGTGCCAACATCCCGCTGGTCGTGATATAAAATACACGGTAATTATCACTGGATTCATAGACCTGTATCAGGTCCTTGTCTGCATTTTTCGATTTTACCAGGTTCCCCCAGTCTTTTTGCCATTCTTCCTTGTCACCCATACGCGACCCTGCAATCAGGAATTCTCCCAGTGTCCAACCCGGGAAAAGCAGCTGATCGGCTTTTATAGTTATCCCATATCTTTTGTAATATGCATTAGCAGATGGTTCTTTTATTTCCTTATTTACCGGGAGAAATGCCAGGTCATTCAACTGCACGGGGTGCTTCTGCAAACCAGTATTTTCAGTTCCACCGACCTGCCCCTGGTTACTGAAATAATAACCCATGGGAGACATCAGGGAAGTAAAAGCGAGTCCGTCTTTTAATGCCTGACTGTAAAATCCATCTTCATCCAGTTTATATTCTATTGCCTTTTGAAAACAATATTGCGCACTGTATAACGCACACAGGTAATCCTTCTGGTCCGGGCCACCGTTTTCATCCTGACCCATGGAAGGAATTACAAACAAATGCCACAGACCGTCATCCTCCTTTTTACTTATATTCCTGTAAAATAAAGCAGTCTCCCTGATCAGGGGAACAGCATATTTTTCTGTCCATTCCCTGTCATTCAGCAAAATTGCTGTTTCATGAGCCATTCTAGCCAGGTACCCGGAGTTATGAATTTCATAATAAGTTTTTCTTGGTGCTGATGGATCATGAAAATCCTTAAAATCCCCATAGGGTAAAGCCCATGGACAAAAGACTCCCTCAACGCCAAAAATCCTCTTTGTATAATCTTTCATACCCTGGAGCCTTTCTGCCCAATATTCGATCCAGGATTTGATAATATCAATGTTTCCTGATGCCTGTAAAACCGGGTGAAGAAATGACAATTCCTGCGGAAAGCAAAAAGGCCAGCCATTTCCCGAAAGTCCCATGGGTGTTGCTCCCCCCAGTTTATCATCATTATGTGAATATAAAATATACGCTAATGTGCGGATCCATACTTTCTGCGCATCATTATCGGGAAGATCCAGGCAACCCATATTTTCCCATTTTTCATTCCACCAACTAATATTGCGGGCCAGGGATTCTTCGGCTGAGGCTGCTGATGGATTGTTTACAGATAACAAAATTGTGTTTTCTCCTTCATGTAACTTAATTTTCAAGCGGTTACCATCTGCCTTGATATCTGCATTGGTTTTTACGTACATGTCCGATTTTGCATTCAGGCACGATAATTCTATTTTCCAAAGTCCCGGTTCATAAATGACCTCTGCTTTCTGTTCCATTTCCTGGCTATAATGCACATATAATTTCTCAAAAGGACAGATGATAATCCCTGGTGCTTCCCCTTCAACATGGATCTTTATACCTGCTATATCTCTTTCCACAGGGTCGAACCAGGTAGTAACATTGACTTTATTTTTCCCTTCTTCAAAATGTGTGTGAATTGTGCCGTCATAGAACGATTGCAACTGCTGATATGCTGTAATCTTCTCTGGTTCACTTTCCCAACTGATCCATGTTAAGGGAAGCAGATAATCAGCGCCAAATTTCCCTCTTGCGTGATGACGAACATCCTGGTAATAAGTAGCCCCATAGGAAGGTTGTTTTGATTTTTCCCTGTTTACATGTAATCCAAGAGACCCGTATAAACAGCCTGACCGTCCGTTCCCCTGGTATAAGTTAAGAACAGCAGCCGTATCAGGGTAAACATTACGAAATATATCACCTCTGCTTACAATTTCTTTTTTGTTTATATCCAATATAAGGTCATCCTTTACAACGTTTCCTGAAGGTGTAGTTGTCTGGTTCTTACATGAAGAGATTACAACGAGTATAATTAATAACAATTCATTAAATTTAAAAAGAACGCAAAGGCGCAAAGGCGCAAAATGTTGATTATTAATAACATATGTAATGCGTGAATTAACAATTAAGGTATTAATTATCAGTGTGTTATATAAATATAACGAAGTATTGATTAAGAAAGTTATAAATTTTTGCATGCTGTCTTTCTTTTATTTGCGTTATTTAGTCCTTTTATTAGTTTGGTTTTCTTTTACTTAAATAGTTGAGTCTATTCCCAAATGTTGAATTTACGATTTTCAATGGTTTTACCCCCCAGCCCCCTAAAGCCTGCCTGTCGGCAGTCAGGGGGGAAACATTACAAATCAGCAACTTGCAAAAAGTCCCCCCTGGGGGATTTAGGGGGAGAAGACTTACCTGAGTGGATTCAATGTTATACTCGTGTAAAACTTCATTCATTCTTTATACTTTAACAAATATTTTCTTTTTATAAAGTATATAAAGAAATACCCAGCAGACCGCAGTCAATCCGATCCCATCAATCATCTGCGTCCAGCTTTCCGGCAGCAGGGCAGCTATTCCATCAAAGAAGAAATGACCTGTATATTTAAAATCAATTATCCTTCTTCCAAAATAAATAGTGATAGGGTTCAGCCCGATAACTATAAAAATAAAAGCCCATTTTTTATATTTCCATATTTCGATGATGAGATGAAACAGTGAAAAAAGTAAAATACTCAGTCCGCCAACAAAACACACATAGGAGCTTGTCCAGAGGTGCTTGTTGATAGGGAAAACCACATCCCATATTTTCCCGATAATTATCAGCACAATACCAGTTATCGTCATCCATATAACTTTCTTCAGAGGTTTATCTTTCATGTGATCTGACAGGAGAAATTCTCCCGTGAACATTCCAAGCAAGGCTGTTCCGGTGGCAGGTAACAGGGTATATAATTGTTCTGAATTGCCAAATTTTCCCGGCATAATGGCACGATTGATAAAATCAGTCAAATTATTATCCGGGGGAAAGAATTCTGATATACCCGGATGATAAACCTGGAATAATGCGAGGGATACCCAGTACACTATTAATAATCCCGCAAACCACAATATACGGTAAATAAATTTTGTATTTATATAGATAAGTGCGGCAAACATCCAGGAAAGTCCGATTATTCCCAGGACACTGCTATAGGCTAAGTTGGGGAAGTCAAAATTTACCCCGTTATTATAGAGAATTCCAAGCAACACCAGGAGAAACCCACGTCGTACTATATGAATATAGAGAGATTTTCTGCTATTGTTTTTGGCAATGCGTTTTTCCATGGAAAAAGGAAATGAGATTCCGGCGATAAACAGGAACAGAGGAAAGATCATATCATAAAAAGCAAAACCATGCCATGCTACATGCTTCATCTGGTTTGCAATTGCCTCAAAGAAGGACCAGCCTGTAAGCGTAGCAAGACCCATGAAAATATGCCTTCCTCCCATGATCCAGAACATATCGAATCCACGGAGTGCATCAATGGATTGGAGACGATTAAGCGCAGGTTTATTTGTGTTTTCCATAATATAAAGAATTAAGACTACTTCTGTAAGTCTGAATTTTAATTTTAAGGGTTTCAACCCCCATCCCCCTAAAGGGGGAGAGCCTATAAATCAGCAACTTGTAAAAAGTCCCCCTTCCTTGCTCTGCCGTAGCGGCTACGCAGAGGCGAGGGAGGATTCCAGCCTGCCGGCTGGCAGGTAGGGGGAAATGACTTTTCGGAGTAGATTCATTAATTAAATACCAGGTTTTAAATGTCTGCATAGTATCTTTTCTTATTTATTTTTTATTCCAGTTTAGTAAAACAGTAAAGGAACTTTTTTATTTAACCATCCCTGACAACCAAATGAGATGATCTTTTGTGATCTGTGAAGAAATATTCTTTATACTGTTCTTTAATGCTTTATTAACTTCTTTCTTTTCACTTTTCAAAGTTTTCGGATCTGAAGCTTTGGCGACAATATCAAAAAGAGCTTGTTTTGCACAGTCTTTTGCCATCGGGTCATTTCCTTCCATTATATTCGCCAATGGTTGTATCATTCCGGCTCCGAGGTTAACAGCAGCAGCTACCGCCAGCTTTCTCAGCGGTTCCTTTTCAATATAAAATCCTTTTAAGACATAATCAGGTTCTGCATCAAGATCCCTGATATAAATATTGCGGAATTTGGCAAATTGTCCCGGTTTTTTATTGGAATGATTACCCTGGAAACCAATGGCGCCAAAGTATGGGAAACCAGCCATGGAGGCTACAGTGTCAATATTGACATGAGTTGTGACTTTGTCATTGACAGATATTGTGATAATATCCCGGTCACACTTGATTTCCATTTTATACCATACACCGGTGGTTTCGTCAGGCCTGTTACTGACTGGAACATGTCCGTATAAGGAACCGGTACAATGAAGATCATCTCTATACGGAGTCCAGGGCGCAAGTAGCTGTACCTCAACGCCTTCTGAAAAATACATTTCGCCGGGTATACAGCGGATAAATACACCACTGTTTCCTATTTCCGATAATAAAAATTCAAACCGGAATATATAATTACCATACCATTTGGTGGTATAGATGTCATATCCGTTACCCACACTCCGGGTAATTAATTCACCGTCAAACACTTTAAATGCACTGTCCCGGGTAACAGTCCAATTGGTAAGGTCTTTACCATTAAAAAGAGATACAAATGGATCTTTTTTTTGTGATGAACATGTCATTGCAACTAAAATTGCAATACAACTGATGAAGATAAATTTTTTCATTTTTAAGTTTTTTTACTTCGTGTTCCTTAGTGAAATCCTTCGTGTTCTTCGTGGTTTTTTAATTTTACCACAATGGACACGAAGGTTATCACGAAGGAACACAAAGGAGAAATATTACATTGTTACATTTACATAATTTTTTTAAGCCGGCAATGACCAGGGGCTTCTGTATTCTCTTGAAAGAAAATAATTAGCTGCATTATCTCCAATAAACTGTTCCTTCTGACTATCCCACAATAGTTTTCTTTTCAGGCGGAAGGATATTAATGCAAGATGCATGGGAAGTGTCATCTCCCTGCCATATAACATATTACTTTCCGGTTGTTGCCTGGATTTTACTGCATCAATAAAATTCTGCGGATGACCGGGAGAACGAGGCAAGGTCTTCGGTATCTCAGGAATATCGGTCAGTACTTCATTCCCTATCCTGATAGTACAGGTTTTATAGTCACATGTCAAGGTTCCTTTTTCCCCTTCAAAATGTGCTCCAATGTACATCTGATCTGCTCCTTCAACAGGTGGCGGGGTGGTTGTCCAGTAAACATCCAGTCCGTTAAATTTAAAATCCACATCAATCCATTTGGGGGCATCTGCGATCCCGTCGTATGGTCTTTCTCCCCTGCTTTCTATGCTATACAATCCTTTTGGATGAAGTGACATGAACATGATATCTGCTATATGGCACCAGAAATCACCAAATACGCCTCCCGAATAATCCAGGAAATAACGATATGATCCGTGACAGCGCACAGGGATATATTCCTCATAGGGAGCAGGGCCCAGCCACATGTTCCAGTCGAGTGTGGCAGGGGGAGTTTCAGGCTTTGGGAACCCTAATCCTGGTGAACCTCCTGTTCTCCATAAACGGACAGTTTGTATTTTCCCAAGGTAACCGGATTGGATGATCTCTGTTACCCTGTGATAATTTTCCCCTGCGTGTATCTGTGTCCCTAACTGAAAAACCGAGTTATTCTTTTCAAGGCTTTTTAACATTGCCTGTCCCTCTCTGACTGTATAACTTAATGGTTTTTCCCCATACACATCTTTGCCTGCCTGGAAAGCCATAATTGCGATCAGTGCATGCCAGTGATCGGGAGTTGCGCATGTTATTGCATCAATATCCTTCCTGTCAAGTACATGCCTGAAATCAGTGTATGTATCCACACTGGCATTCTGGTTCATAGACTGAAGACGTTTGTATGTCTCCTCCAACCTGACCTTATCCAGGTCGCAAAGTGCAACAATATCAACATCAGGTAATGCATTAAACCATTTTACATGGCTATTGCCATGACCACCAACTCCGATATGAGCAACCCTGACTTTATCGCTTGGAGCCACGTTTTTCAGTAATCCCGGGAGTATGGGTAATCCCAGTATTCCAAGGGTAGAGTGATGAAGAAAATTTCGTCTGTTCATTTTTTAAATTTTAATAATATGCAATAATAAATACCGTCCCTTTCAGTCCATTTATTTTAATGATCTCACTCTGATTGTCAAAATCTGTCCACTCTTTATCATTTATGATCACGCTTTTAAGCGGTAAAGCCATGGGGTGTCTGAATCTCAGTAATACTGATTCAGGTGCAGTCCGATCAGGGATTTCTATTATTGCAGTAATTTTGTTGTTATCCACGTCTGAAACAATTTCATAAGCCAGGGTTCCAAAATAAGTCGGTGCATTACTTATTGTTATCTTTTTCCCTTGTTCCAGCCATACCCGGGGTGTAGCCTTTGCTATCCAGAGAGACTTACCCTCTTCCATCACCAGTATGTTCCGGAAATTTTCCAGGAACCATCCTGCGGTACCGTTATCCGGATGTGTGCAGTTATCAAAACTTCCCATTTTCTGCCATTCCCATAATTTTCCATCCGCACCCACCAGGGCAGCATAACTGTTCATCCAGAAGCGAAGGAAATTCGGAACATCATCCTGAAGCAGATATATCTTAGAGTTATATGAACCTTTTGGGAAACTTCCTCCGTAGCAGTTCCAGAACCATTTTTCATCCAATTCCCCGACAGGGCCAAGATACCTTCCGATTTTCTCCTTCACGTTTATTGTAGTGACATGTTTTGTTATTTCCGGCACCATAGCTACTTCTTCCATGACATTCAGTGTTCCGATCATGCGATCATCCATGGCATCCAGCACAGCAAAAGGTTCAGCCAGCGGCAAGGATCCGGCAACAACATCAGTTTGGGGGCGCTGGGGATATCCGAGTTCCAGATTTATCATTAAGCCTCTTGAATAGGCCATTGTCGGGATAAAACTGCAATACGTACCGTCCCGCTGTAGTCGTACCGGTGACAAAACAGTTTCCTTTTCAACTGCCCGGAGAATGTCTCTGCGAAATGCATCCGCCTCATAGCTGTACTTAAGTCCGGCTTCCTCATCAAACTCTTTCAGCACGTCAGCAAAACGTTTGAGCCCCTGGAGAGCTATAGAATTATCAGAATAGTACCACCTCCAGTCACTACTGGGTATGGCATAATCACCCAGCATGGATGGTGGCAGGAGACCTGCAACTAAAAGGTCATGCCGGTTTGGGATATTATTCATATAAAGGTTTCGTTGACGTATAATCCAGTCAGCTGCTTCCTGCATGCGTACCCGGTTTTTTAGGAACCATTCCCTGTCACCTGTCAGGAAATAGCGATCTGACATACTAAAAAGAAGTCGGCCTGTTGACGCATGTGTTCCGTCATGACTATATCCCATATCATGTCTCATTTCTTTTGCATACTCAAATGCTCCTGCTCCATCAATAAAATCACCATCGGATTTTGCTCCCGGAGCTTCCAGAAAATACTGATAAATCTTGTCCGCTTCATCATGCAAGCCTGCCATATTCATTTGACGGGCAACAATACCCACCTCATATGCAAGTCCTCCCCACATATGCCTCCCTTTTAGCTGAACAGAGGCTACACGCCATGCATTTGTCCAGGCTGTATCAGGAACCTGCACCAGCATAGGAGGATCCTCTGTTTCGGGAAATGGCTTTAATTCCGTTCCCGGTGGACATGTTGATAACCTGACCTCCCGCATCACTTCTTCCCATGACCTGGACTCACGATGTTCACGAACCAGCTCACGTATACTCTTAAGATTCTTTGCTTCCAGATCAATGACAAACTGACTGGCTGAAATGCCACTACCCGTCTTTGTTATAAAAATGCCATGTTCCGGGATCAGGATTGGCCCTTTCTCCAAATCACAAATGCGAATTGTAAAACCATCTGTACCATTGATAACGGTGATGCGGCTATCTAATCCCGGGTAATCACCTGAAGCAAACAGTACCGGTATAATGACGCCCTTCCTTTTATTTCGGACTGCAGCTTTCGATTGCCAGCTATTCTCTCCCTGTACCTTAGTCCCTTTATCTTTTGCCAATGGCATTATAGTACCGGTAATTGCCATATAGGAATCCAGCCGGCCATTAAAATCATTCTTTTCCGTACCTTCCTGGAAACCCCATTCAATTTCCACATCCATTCTTTTCCATACACCCACATGCTGGCTTGTTACCCGGATCTCCGGAACAGCAGACCCGCTTTCTTCGTTGAAGACAGCCACCATTTCAGTAGCTGCATCCACCCTGGCACTGAAAGCCCAGTCCATTTTACCGCCCGGTTCGCTTTTATATGTCCATGTACGACTATCCTCTGATATCTCCGGTTTGCCAAGGATCTTATCTACCGTCCATCCAAACCACCCGAAAGATGTAGGATAAACCCTTACTTCAACCGTTCCAGGTGATGGAACATGCAAAACAGAAGTTGGCCAGATAAGCTCAATCTGGTAGTCTGACAGTCCTCCCGTCCATAGCAATCCCGCTACCAGTTGTCCTTTTGGTTTCGGCAATAAGGGATTCAAAAGATCTGGCATATTATAATGGATACTTTTCAGTTCATTCTCCGGAAGTTCATAATATGCTGTCCGATATACCTTATCAATCCTCTCCAGGCGCCGGGGAATGAAATATGCTTCCGGTTTTTCCTGGACTGATGCATCAGCACGCCAGTTAAATGCCCATGGGGTGATATTAACAGGCTGACCCTCCCGTTGATCCGGATCAGGTTTTTTTTCTGTTCCGGCATTATATGATTTATCAATATTTCCTGTAGAAAAATCCTCAACTGAAACAGTTAGATCAAATGCAAACGGATTATCTCTCCTGACATTCCTATTCGCATCTGTATAAAGATCATAAGCATTCAGAGAATAGTTGGATACTATTGCATTTATTACCTCTACCCTACTCTGAAACATAAGTAGCATCATGAAAACGGTTATATTTCGTTTAAAACCACACATTAAATTAATGCTATTTTTTCCCCATGTTTTTATTATTTATTTACAATAGTAACCGGGTAATTTATTATTATAATGATAAGATACAAAAATCTTAATGCTTAGAGATTCCTCACTGTCGTTCGGAATGACAATACTTTATTGCTGAACCCACTTCTAAAAGCCTTTTACCTTCAATTACTTCTTTTGTTTGTGATATCCCTGCATTAAGCCTTCTAAATATATATTGTAATCCATTAAAAGGAAACATTACCCAATGTGACGGTAATATTTATTTAAATTAAGCTGGTTTATTTACAGATGATAAATATTTGTCCGGAAGTTTGCTTTTACATAGATCAGGATCGTTTTAAAAGTGGCTTTTGCCACAAAGGACACAAAGACAATACAAAGGGCGCAAAGTAGTCCTTTTCAGATACCGATCCCTTATTATTTGAATAATAATACGATGGCCGGTATAGTAACTGACCATCGTATTATAAAAAGAAAATTATACTTTCCTGGTTAAATATTAATAACCGGGATTCTGAACTAACAATGGATTAACATTGATCTGGGTCTGAGGTATCGGGAAGATCCTTTTCTGAGGATTGTTATTTGTTTTAACACCCCAGGTATCTTCATATTTACCAAAACGAATAAGGTCATTTCTTCTCCACCATTCATTGGTAAATTCTCTTCCCCTTTCATCCAGTAATTCATCAAGGTCTAAAGCACCGGCTCCTAATTCGGCAGCTCCTGCCCTGGTACGGATCATATTTACAAGTGACAATGCAGTATGCCCCATAGTAGCAGATGCCCCTCTAAGGATTGCTTCTGCTTTCATTAACAGAACATCTGCATATCTGAATACCGGGTGATCATTGTTCTGGTAACGGTCAAGAGAATATTTATCGCAATAAAATTTGTTACAGCGGTACCCCAGCATAAGTCCTTTAAGATCATTATCAGTATCAAATGTTGCAACATTCTTGAAAATTATTTCAGGTGTCAGGTTCAATTGCACCTGGATAACAGCATTAGGTTCTGGCCCACTGTACTCATTATCGTATCCGATGTTAGTGGTTTCAATCATAACAGGGGATCCATCGTTAAAGTACTGTAATCCTTTCAACCATATTTTATCTCTTATGTCATTTGGATCATTAAAGATTGCATAGTGTTCAGGAATAGTCCTTGCGCTTCCGCTCGGGGTATAAGGCAATTCAAACTGGGCCTGCAGATGACGTTCGAGCCACCATCTTCCATACATTTGCACTCTTATCTGGTTACGATCAAACGGGATTGCCCAGATAAAATCCTTAATCTGCGGGCCATTGTCAAGACCAAACATACCCAGCCAGTCTGCGTCAAGTGCGAAGGTCCCGTTTGTATTCGCCTCAGTAATGACAGCATCACACATAGCTACTACATCATTCCACCTGGCTGTACCGGTATATATTGCTGAATTAATATAGAGTTTAGCCAGCATGGTATAAGCCATCCATTTAGTTGGACGCCCATATGTACTTTGATCAACCTTTGTGTTTAGATCAGGTAAGGCAGCAAGCAGTTCATCTTCAATAAATTCAAAAACCTCAGCACGTGGTGTTCTTGCACCGGCAGCTTCACCAAAATTAACTGTCAGGGGAACATCACCATAACAGTCTATCATTAAATAATATGCATATGCACGGAGACATCTTATCTCAGCTGTAGCTATTCTTTTCTGATCTGTTTCCTGTGCGGCATCCAAAATACTTAACACCTTGTTACATGTACTTATTATAGTATAACCATAATCCCATGCGTACTGAATAACCCTGTTGTCTTTATCATATTCATGCATATGTGGTTGTTTCCATCTGGCACCGTCATACCATCTGCCACCATCAGCAGTGATGATCATTTCATCAGTAGTAAGGCACTGTGCAAGCCACATATAATCGAATCTACTCGCGGCCATAGTGCTATATGCAGCAGCTGCCACTGCAACAAAATCTGCTTCAGTTTTAGGAAATATATCGGGAGTTAACTCAGATACTACAGGAACATCAAGGTCTGTACATCCGAAATTAAAAATCAAAATTAAAGCCAGGATATAAACAAAGCTTTTTATACTTTTTCTTTTCATTTGTCTGTTTTTTAGGTATTAATAAACTAAAAATCAACATTAACACCGAAAATGAATGAACGTGTTTTCGGATAATAATTGTCATCGTCTATACCGGGTGTGATACCTCCCATATAAACTTCAGGGTCACATCCCCTGTAACCTTTCGTCATAATAAATGCATTGTTTATCGTAGAATAAACCCTGATCCCCTTGATCAAAGGATCTGAAAGTTTAAAGTCGTATGACAATGTGATATTATCAAGACGGAGGTAATCTCCATCTTCCAGGTAACGGGTAGATGTATAGGGTGCGTTCACATCAATGACATCAGATTCCAGTACTATTCTGTGCTGATTGTAATGAGTTGCTTCCCCGGGATAATTCATATTGCTCAGGGTTACATTCATTACCTTGTTTCCAGTTACAAAGGTAAACAGGAAGTCAAGACTTAAGTTTTTAAATGTAAGTGTATTATGCCATCCACCTGTTAATTTCGGTTGTGCATCACCTGCATAATGTCTGTCAGTGGAAAGAGGACTGGTGGTCAATGTAACGCTATCAGCTTTAAGGTACTGTGAATATCCATATGTTGGACCTGCTGTAGGATTAGGTCCCATATATTTCCATGTATAAAAAGTCCCGATAGGATGACCTTCCTGTAATATCTGGCTGTTCATCCCTGATTGACCATGATTTCCAACACTTCCGGTATAAACATAATCAACATTGAACACGTCATTTGAAAGGGATGTCAGCACATTTTTGTTATGTGAAAGGACAAGGGTGCTGTTCCATGTGAAATCCTTAGTCTGAACAGGAATAACATCAAATGTAAATTCAATCCCTTTATTATCCATTGTACCAACATTAGCAAGTAAGGAAGGTACATAATATTGTGTTGAAGGCACTGCATAGGACCAGAGCAGATCTTCAGTTGTCTTTTCATAATATTCCACGGTACCTCTGATTCTTCCTTTCATCACGGCAAAGTCAAGCCCGACATTAAGCATTTTGGTAACCTCCCATTTCAGATCAGGGTTTTCATTCTGCGTAGGTAGCATCCCCTTGATAAATTTACCATCATAGAGAATTACTCCGCTGGGGCCAAATCTTAATTTACTGATCAGTGGGTCAAAACCAAGTGAATTCCCGCTGACACCATATCCTGCCCTTAGTTTCAGGTTATCAAAGATTTGCTGGTTCTGCATGAAGGATTCTTCCAAAATTCTCCATCCTACAGAAACAGAGGGGAATGTTCCCCAGCGATTGTTCACCCCGAATGCTGAAGATCCATCACGACGGATAGTAGCCTGCAGGAGATATCTATCTTTAAAATCATAGTTCAAACGGGTATATCCGGATATCATTCTTAATGTCTGGATGGCAGTGCTTCCGTAATCAGGAACAAAGCCTTCATAATTCTGACCCATTCCCAGGTTATAATATAAAGTTTCATCAGAAATAAAGTTTGAACTGTTTACCTGGAATCCATTGCCACTCACTTGTTCACTCCATGAATATCCCAACAATAATTTTACATTATGTGCTCCGAGCACTTTATTGTAAGAGGTATAAGTTTCAAGCTGTTTCTGTTCGCTTTCATATGAACTTCTGGTTGCAAGTCCGTTTGCTGACAGGGCAAGTCTTGAGCCCTGGTACATATAGGTATTACCATTGGACTGGCCATTCCTATAGGAAACATTGACATAATAGTCCCATCCTTCCATAATATTCAGCTCTGCATATCCGCTTCCAAGAAATGATTTACCTCTGTTTTTTCCCATATTTTGTTGGATCAGTGCATAAGGATTATATGTTGCGGCTCCATAATTTTCCCTGTAAGTTCCGTCATCATTATAAATGCCCACTGTAGGCAGGTATTTCCATACAGTATTAAACAGGTTGGAAAAGCCGGATTCTGTGAGGACTGTTTCGCTGTCACCAATTGCATTATGCGCAGATAATCCTATTTTTAACCTGTCGTTTAACATTTTTTGTTCTACATTGGCTCTCAGGGTCAATCCTTTGTTACCGGTATTTAATACAATACCCTGGTTAGTTTTATAAGTGACACTTGCAACATAGGTAGTCCTGTTATTCCCGCCGCTGATGGATAAATTATTACTATGTGATATACCTGTCTGTGTTACTTCATCGATCCATACAGTATTTGATCCGTCATCATCCACAGGATCCAAAGCCAGTCCCATATCCGATATCCAGTTACGGTATTCCTGCGGTGACAGCATATCAATACCTTTGGCAATAGTTTCAAAGGCTGCGTAAGCATTGTAAGATATTTTATACTGTCCTGCCTCTCCCTTTTTGGTAGTTACTATAATAACTCCGTTTGCAGCCCTTGATCCGTAAATTGCTGTTGCAGAAGCATCTCTAAGGATATCTATAGAGACAACATCTTCGGGTGGTGGCATGATCCCTCCGGGAATCCCGTCAACTACATAAAAAGGTTGTTGTGCAGCACCACTTCGTAAGGTTGAAGGACCACGTAAAATAATAGCAACTGAACCATTTGGGTCTCCATCTTTTGTTATATTCAGTCCGGGGACCTTACCGGCCAGCTGAAGTATCGGGTTTCCTGAAACTGATTTATTCAGGTTGTCAGCAGTAATTGTAGTAATGGAACTTGTCAGGTCTTTACGTCTTGCAGCGCCATATCCTACAGCTACAACTTCCTCTAGTCCTATAACATCCGGAACAAGAGTGATATTAAAGATAGTCGTTGTCCCGATCTCCACTTCCTGTGTTTTTAATCCGACGAAAGAAACTACCAGTGTCCTGGCATTGTCCGGAACAACGAATGAAAATTGCCCGCTTAGATCAGTGATAGTCCCTGTTGTTGTACCTTTTACAACTACTGAGGCGCCCACAACAGGGGCTCCATCTTCATCTGTAACAGTCCCGCTTATGGATTTCCCGGGCTGTTTGGCAGACATAGGGGTTAACACTACCAGGTTATTCTCGAGTATCTTGTAATCTACATTAGAAGCAAGTTTTATCTGTTCGAGAATTTCAAACCATGTTTTATTAGTTGCATCCAGTTTAACGCTTTTATTTTCAACCGTTTCATTGCGATACAAAAAACGTACATCGGTTTGCAGTTCAATTTCATCCAGAATTTGCCTGATCGATGTTTGTTCAGCAGAGAGTTTTAAAGTGACTTTCTGGGACAAAAGATCAAAAGCAAAAGTCTGGAAGATACTTACAAAAATCAGGAATAAGCTAAGTTTCATGATAAGTGCAATTTTTAGTGCGTAAGTTGAAAGCAGTTTGTTACGCTCATTTGAGTTTTTTTTCATAATTTTGAATGTGTTTAAAGTTAAAACTAGGTTCAATAGTTTTAGACCGGGGGATGCGTGGCAGCATTTCCCGGTTTTTTTTTAATTTTTTGTTTAAGTCATAAAATACTTTTTTTTAAAGGGTTAGACATATATTTAAAAATTTATTTGGATGTTATTTTATTTTCCAAACAGTGATCTTATTTTTCTCAAATTTGTAATCAATTGAGGATGCGATTTTAAAAGCCTGCATGGCCTGTTCAATAGTTTCATTTTCAAAAATACCGGTAAACTTGAAATTATTTATTTCCTGATCTTTTATCTCAAATTCTACATTATACCATCTTTCAAGCCTTACAATCAGGTTGCTGAACGCTTCGTTATTAAACACAAATTTATTATCCTTCCATGCCACATCCATGCTGGTGCTCTGCCTGATCTGTTCAGCTTTACCAATAATATCGGTGCGTATATCAGTTTTAATTGTAACCGGGCTTATGCTTTTCTTTTCTTCAATTTTAATTCTTCCTGTTTCTTTATTATACAGAGCTTTTTGTTCAGGAAGGAGAAATGCTGACTGTGCTTTCTTCCCGTGTGTTTCAATTTCCTTGATTTCTACTTGCCCGGTAATTAATGTGGTTTCAATAAAATCCTCGTCGCTGTATGATTTTACATTAAGACTTGTCCCTAATACTTTAATACTGAGTTTCGATGTATTTATATAAAAGGGCTGGTAATTACTTTTACGTACATTAAAAAAAGCTTCTCCTTCCAGGTACACTTCCCTGTCTGATGTAGAGAAATTTTCAGCATAAATAAGTTTACTGCCCGAATTAAGCCATACTTCAGAACTGTCTGAAAGAAGTATTTTTATCCTGGCACCATGTGGGGCGGAAATTTCATGTTTTGCAATTTCAGAGGGTTTTTGTTGATTTTTCCTGTAGTTATAATAGAAAGCAATAAACACAGCTATAACAAGAACGGCTGCATATTTCATGAAAGTTGACAGGTACCTGCCTGAGGTCTTTATCCGGTTATATTCCACTCCTTTAAGCATCAGATCATCCCGGAGTATCTTTTCATCCGTGATCTGTAATTTCTCTTTTAAGGAGTTAAATGCTTTCCGGGAAGCATTTTCATTTTTCCCTCCTGGTACTTCCTGCCATAGTTTATAAAGCTCACAAACAGCAGACTCATCGATATTTTCTTCATGGACCAGGTAGAAAAGCTGCTCTTTACTTGTCTCATCCAGCCTCCCTTTGAGATAATCCTTTAACAGTATTTTTAATTTTTCTTCTTTCTTCATTTTGCATTTATTCTTTCATCAGGTTAAATACAATTAACAATCAATTTTCCGCATGAAAATCCGGAATTTTTTTAATAATTGTTATATTTTATTCGGAATGAATTGTGATACAATGATTTAAACGTGTTGTGTTATTAAAAAATACCAATCCTCACAAGCAGTTTTATTAAACAAACAATTTTCACCGAACTTTTTAAACGGGAAAATGTTATTTAGATTGATTCACTATTTATTTTGCAATGAAAAGTCATTTCCCCCTACCTGCCAGCCGGCAGGCTGGAATCCCCCCTCGCCTCTGCGTAGCCGCTACGGCAGAGCAAGGAAGGGGGACTTCTCGCAAGTTGCTGATTTATAGATTCTCCCCCTTTAGGGGGTTGGGGGGGGAGATAATTATTGAAAACTGAAATTAAGACATATCGTAAGAGATTCACTATTTATTATTATTTTTACTGAACAGAATTCAATAACTAAAAACATAATATTATGACAGACCTTAGAACATTTTACCTGGGAATACAACTAAAAAACCCTGTTATTGCGGGGGCAAGCAACATGGTGACAAGTACAGATAACCTTAAAGCTCTTGAAGAAGCCGGAGCTGCTGCTATTGTATATAAATCGTTGTTTGAAGAACAGATCCAGCTGGAAAGTTTTGAAATGGAATCCCAGATGCATGAGTATAATGAAAGGCATGCAGAGATGGTAAGTCTTTTCCCTGATATAAAGCATGCAGGCCCCCAGGAACATCTTGTTAACCTCAGAAAAGCAAAAGAATCTGTTAAAATTCCCCTTTTTGCCAGTCTTAATGCTATTTATAAAGAAAGCTGGGTGGAATATGCAAAACTCATTCAGCAAACCGGGGTGGATGGTATAGAGCTTAATTTTTATTTCATACCGATGAACTTCGAAAAAGACGGAAAAAGTATTATTAAAGAACAGATTGAAATCCTGGTTGAAGTGAAAAAGAATGTCAGTATTCCCGTGAGTGTGAAATTGAGTCCTTATTATACCAATACACTGAAAGTAATTACTGAGATGGACACAGCAGGGGCTGATGGATTTGTTCTTTTCAACAGGATGTTCGAACCTGAAATTGATATTAATACCCAGGAACATTTTTCACCCTTCAATCTCAGTGGTGAGAATGATTACAGGCTTCCCCTCCGCTATGCAGGTTTGCTGTACGGAAAGGTTAAAGCGTCTGTTTGCAGCAGTACAGGGATTTATAGTGGCAGTGATGTTATAAAGATGATCCTTGCCGGTGCTGATGTTGTACAGGTGGTAAGTACCCTGTATAAGAACAAAATACCGCATCTTTCAGTTATGTTGAAGGAAATTGAAGAATGGATGAATACGAAAAACTATTCCTCTTTAAAAGAATTCAGGGGTAAACTTTCTGAAAAGAACACGGTTAATCCCTTTACTTATAAAAGAGCGCAGTATATTGATCTGTTGCTGAGGTCGGGGGATTTGATGAAATCGTACAGTCTGAGGTAACTTCGACAGGCTCAGTTACCTTCCGTATAAAATAAGCTTATTGAAACCGGCAGCTGAGCTTGTTGGAGCTGAGCTTGTCGAAGCATTATTTCCTGCCTGTAATTATTTTATAGCTAACTGAAGTTACTCCTTTGGCAATAGCCTGAAGACGCCCGTTAAGTAAACGTTTTTTTATTGGATTTATCCGGTCAACAAACAATATGCCTTCGAGATGATCATATTCATGTTGAATAATACGGGCTTTCACTCCATCATATACTTCCTCGTGCAAATTAAAATTCTCATCATAATAACGAATTTTAATAACTGAATGTCTCTCAACATCTTCCCTGATAGCAGGGAGGCTTAAACAACCCTCGTTAAACACCCATTTCTCTCCACTTTTTTCAATTATCAGAGGATTGATCAATACTTTTCTGAAATCTTTCAATGAAGGATCATCCTCAATTTCCATTTCAGCTGCATCAATAACAATAAGCCGTATAGAAAGCCCTATCTGGGGTGCGGCCAACCCTACACCGTCGGAAACTTTCATCGTTTCGAACATATCGCTGATAAGTGAGGACAGGTCGTGATAATCAGGTTTTATTTCCTTTGCCCTTTTTCGTAAAACCGAAGTTCCGTAAACATAAATCGGGTATATCATTTTAATTGTTTTTTTCTTTATCAAGAAATGATTGCAGAATAATTGCTGCGCTGATCCTGTCAATGTTTTCCTTTTTCCTTCTTTCTGACTTTTTCATTCCTCCTTCTATCATAGCTCTCACAGCCATCTTTGAGGTAAATCTTTCATCCATTAATTCAATACGCATACCGGGAAATTTTCTTCCAAGGGCAACAATAAACTGCTTCACATACTGTAACGATTCAGAACCTTTATTGTTCATTTTCAGAGGCATTCCAACAACAATACATTCAACTTTTTCTTTTGAAAAATATTCTTCAAGAAAGGTCAGTACCTCATATGTACTCACTGTTGTCAATCCTGAAGCCCCAATATTCAATGGATCAGAAACGGCTATTCCTGTTCTTTTAAGTCCGTAATCTATACCTATTATTCTTGCCAATATTTTTTTTGCAAAGATAATGAAAGTTGGGGAAAATGTGAAAAGAGGGATCAAAGGGATCAAAGGGATCAAAGGGATCGAGGGATCAAAGGGATCGAGGGATCAAAGGGATCAAAGGGATCAAAGGGATCACGGGATCACGGGATCAAAGGGATCAAAGGGATCACGGGATCAAAGGGATCACGGGATCAAAGGGATCACGGGATCAAAGGGATCACGGGATCAACAGAATAACAGATTATTCAATAACTCAATAACCTAATAACCCAATAACCCAATAACCCAATAACCCAATAACCTAATAACCCAATAACCCCAACTTCATTATTAATAAACAGTATCCTTGTACAACAAATCATCATACGGGTATCTGCGAACATGTATCTCTTTGACTTTCTGATATAAAAGAACTTTTAATTCGTTTATATTTATTTTTTCTTTTGCAGAAATAAATACTGACTCATTGTTATTACGGGCAAGCCAGCTTTTTTTCAGGTCATATAAAGATAAGTTCCGTTTAGTTCCGGGCGTAAGATCGTCAATATCCCTGATGTTATAGTTATACGCATCAATCTTATTGAAAACCATAAACATAATCTTATCAGCAGCCCCGATTTCCTGCAAAGTCTGATTTACCACGTTTATCTGTTCTTCAAAGCCATTATGAGAAATATCCACGACATGTAACAGGATGTCGGATTCCCGGACTTCATCGAGGGTTGATTTAAATGATTCCACGAGGCTATGCGGTAATTTTCTTATAAACCCCACTGTATCAGAAAGCAGGAACGGGAGATTCCCGATCACTACTTTCCTCACCGTTGTGTCAAGTGTTGCAAATAGCTTGTTCTCAGCAAATACATCTGATTTACTGATAACATTCATAATCGTTGATTTCCCTACATTAGTATAACCAACCAGGGCGACCCGTACCAGTTTTCCCCTGTTTTTTCTCTGGATTGCTTTCTGTTTATCGATTTTTTTCAGGTCAGTTTTGAGTCTGGCTATTTTATCACGGATTATACGACGGTCTGTTTCAATTTCGGTTTCTCCCGGACCTCTCAATCCTATACCTCCCCGTTGTCTTTCAAGGTGGGTCCACATCCGGGTCAATCTAGGTAACAAATACTGGTATTGCGCCAGTTCTACCTGTGTTTTTGCATGGGCAGTTTTTGCCCGTGAAGCAAAAATGTCGAGAATAAGATCAGTCCTGTCGATCACCCGGCAATCCAGTTCCATTTCAAGGTTCCTGAATTGTGTGGGAGACAGATTCTCATCAAAAATCAGGAGATCAATATTATTCTCCTTTTTAAAATCCCTTATCTCTTCAATTTTTCCTGAACCGATAAACGTCCTGGGGTTAGGAAAATCAAGCTTCTGTGTAATAATGCCTGAAGGAACAGCACCTGCTGTTTCTGCCAGAAATGCAAGCTCTTCAAGAAACTCCATTACTTCCTCCTCCTTTTCACCGGGAGTGATTATCCCTATAAGTAAAGCTTTTTCAGGTTCCCTGCCTGTACTGTAAAGTTCTCCCATCTGCTAATATTAAGGATTACAAAGGTAGGAAATGATTTCCAGTTTTAGTACGGAATGTTTTCCTTCATAATAATTTTCTGCAATCCTTTGTGTGATGGAATATTATTGCATAATTGAAGTTAATACCTTTAGGCACTATTTTTGTAAACTATTTAATTTAATAGTTCGTTAAATTCAAAAGAAACGAAGTATTGTCATTAATACATTTAATTTTCAAAAAAAATCAATAAATATTCAAACAGGTTAAATATAGTTTTATAATTTTATTGCGAAATCAAATACCACTTTAAAATGAAAAAATATTTACTTTTCCTTGTGTCTGTCATCCTGATTTCATCCTGCAGTTCACTGAATAAACAAATGCAGCGGGGACAGTATGATATGGTTATTGAAAGAACCGTAAGAAGACTCATTAAAAATCCGGATAACACAGAGGATGTAAGAATACTTGATCGCGCATACCGGGTGGCTAACGAACGCGACCTGGAAAGGATCAAGTTTCTTAAAACAGAGAATAATCCGAATAATTATGATGAGATTTTTTTAAGATATGATAATCTGAAAGCACGGCAATCAAGAGTAAGGACAGTACTCCCGTTGAACATGAAAGGGACTGTGATCAATTATGATTATATTGATTATGATTATGAGATTGTACAGGCTAAACGAAAAGCGGCTGAATATTACTATACCAACGGGCAGAAATTACTTCAGAATGCTGACAGGGTATCAAACCGTGAAGCATATTACCAGCTGATCAGGGCAAGAGATTATTCAGGTGATTCATATCCCGGGCTTAATGATATGATCATTGAGGCGAAATACAAAGGAACAAGTAAGGCCCTGGTACAGGTAGCTAACACAAGTGCTTTGTCTGTCACACCGGAATTTGAACAGGAACTTTTAAACTTTAACACACAAGGTCTTGGTAGCGAGTGGATTGAATATCATTTCAGACATGTCAATGATGAAATTGATTATGATTACATGGTTGTAATTAACATTACTGATATAATGGTCACTCCCGATCAGACAAAAGGAACTGATGTGGTTTATAAAAAGGAAGTGGAAGATGGTTTTAAATATGCGCTTGATGCGAGGGGAAATGTAATGAAAGACACAGCAGGCAATGATATTAAGGTCCCTCTGTATAAAACTCTCACTGCAACCCTGATTGAGACAGAACAACATAAGGAGGTAGCTATCAAAGGAGTAGTTGAAATCCTTGAAATGAAACCTGTACGGAAACTCCTGGTTAAAGAGCCTATTGGAGCAAACAATGTATTTCATAATGTATCAGCCCGGGCTGTTGGGGATATCCTCGCCCTTGATGAAGAAGGTAAAAAGAAAACTGAACAGGTATATATCCCTTTTCCCTCCGATTTTCAAATGATCTATAATTGCACTGAAACACTGAAACCTGCAATCATGAACGCACTTAATGCGAACAGGAGGTATATTCAGTAGGATATGGAGGTTTTGTTTTGGAATAATGCAGGATTATAAACAAACAACACATTTGGGCATTGAAGAGGAGGGATCAAAGGGATTAAAGGGACCGAGGGATCAAGGGATCAAGGGATCGAGGGATCGGGGGATCGGGGGAGAAGGCAGTTGAGCGATGGCTGGTGTAGGCGTAGGGCATGCCCTGCGAAAGGATCGGGAGATCGAGGGAATTGAGTAAATATGTAATAGTAGTAGAGACACGAGATATCTTTTCTTTATTTATAAACCCCGGGCAGGGATTTAATTTGAATAGCCAGGGAGCCTGTCCGCCAACTGGCAGATTGCAACCCCTGGAAAAATGACGAAATAATAATCCGCCGTAGCGAAGTGAAGGCGGAGATCCCTCAATCCCCTTGATCCCCTTGATCCCCTTGATCCCTTTGATCCCCTTGATCCCTTTGATCCCGTGATCCCTATATTACTTATTTCCTTATCGGTTTACTTCTCCTCCAGGTTCATAATAAATTGTTAATCAAATAAATTATCTGCATTTTATCTCCTTAAAACTTGACATATTAAAAAGTATGTCTTAACTTGTTCTGGTATTTGAATTAATCATGAAAAATATTGTTCCTATTCTCATTCTTGTTTTAATCTGCTGGATATCCGGCTCATCATACTGGTATGTATGTAAAATCAGGGATAACTGCCACCCTGTTTCAGAAGGATCTTCCGGTGGTGATCAGCTTACTGGCTTAACAGAAGCTGATAGTTTATCACAAAAGATTGTTCCTCCCGGTCAGGCTGAACTTTCAGACTCACTCACCCTGTTGAAAGAATATATAGAAAAATCGGCCACTCAAAAGGTCTACTTTGATTTTGCAAAAGGGACGACAGATATGAATGTTCTTCCTGATGAATATTTCAAAAATCTTAAAAAATTTGCTGATATTTTCCCGGAAACAATCATCACTATCACAGGTCACGCAGACAGCAGGGGCACACCGGCAGGAAACAGCAAATTTAGTCAAATGCGTGCAGACTTTGTAAAAGATAAACTCGTCCAGGCAGGGATAAATGCGAATCAAATCCAGACAGCCTCAAAAAGTGATTCAGATCCTGCTGCTTCAAATCTCACTGAAGAAGGAAGAGCATTGAACAGACGAGCAGAAATTATCATTAAAACTAATTAAAGCCATGGGAGAACGTTTTATTTTCGATTTATTTTTTATTTTAATTGTATTGCTGATTGCAGCATTATTGGGTTTTCTTATCGGGTATTATCTGAGAAAAAACCGGAAAGTTCCCTGTCCCAGATGTCCTGAGCTGGAAAATGAAATTGAAAAATTAAAACTTCAGGTTAACCAGTTGTTATCGGAAGCTAAGTCTAAATTTACTTTCGATGCAGAAAAAGCCAAGGAAGTATTTGGAACCGGTATCATGGAAAATGACCTGAAGATCATTGAAGGTATTGGAGAAAAAATTGCTCAGATCCTGAACAATAGAGAAATAACCAGTTGGAAATTATTATCTGAGATCACACCGGAAAAAATAAAAGAATATCTTCTGGAAGATGGAGGAGACAGGTACAGTATGCATAAACCGGATACCTGGCCTTTACAGGCTAAACTGGCTTACGAAGGAAACTGGACGATGCTGAAAATTCTCCAGGATAACCTGAAAGGCGGGGTTACACCGGAATAGAATAAATCTCCAAAGATTAATCCGGGATATTAAAATAGCTGAACACGAATTAGTATTAAGTTTTAACTAATCCTTTTACAAAAAATACAGCTACAATTAACAGTCCGATCAGGGCAACCAGTGCAATCATCCTGTAGTCTTCATGTCTCTTGATAATTATACCGGTAAATGCCCAGATGACTGCCAGCCCGATAAACGGGTTATTAAATTTAATCAGGGTAAGTGTTACAATTAATGTACCAGCGGCAATCATTGTAATAGCCCATATGTCTTCCCGTAGCCCGAAACCATCCCAATGAATGCTTACCAGTAAGGCAGTTACATTTGCTATTGTTGCAATACATATCCATCCCAGGTATATGCCGAAAACAACTTTTATAATTCCAAATGGCAATTCCCTGATCATCATATTAATAAAGATAAGACTGACCAGTAGAACTATCATTATTAAAAGAGATAAAGAGAGTTTCTCAAAATGCCATGCAACGATCCAGAGTCCGTTCATCACGCAGGATAACGCAAAAAGCCATCCGATACTTACAGCAATTGCCTTTGAATGAGCATTGAACTGTATTATACAATATATTGCCAATAGCAGGTAAATAACACCCCAAATGGAGAAAGTTATTCCCGCAGGAACAAACAGATTTGGATATAAATCGGAAAGCTGACCGGTGGTTTTATTGTTTAACGGTAATGCATTGGCCAGGTAATTCATGATTATCATCCCGGTAAAAAGAAAAAGATTAATGTAACGTATCATATCTTAGTGAATTAAGGAATAATATATAGCGTTTGTTCAATCAATAGTTCGTTTAATTAAAATAAAAACGCAGAGGCTCAAAGGCGCAAAATACTGATTACTAATAACCCAATAACCTAATAACCCATTAACCCATTAACCCAATAACCCAATAACCCAATAACCCTTTGTCCACCGAAGCTTCAGCGCAGGTGGAAATAACCTAATACCCCCCCCATCATCCTTCACGCCAGATAATAATTCTATCCCAAATATAATAAAATCCCTCTTGCAGGAATAAATTAAAATTCCTAATTTTAAAGCTTGAGTCTACTCTGAAAAGTCATTTCCCCCTACCTGCCAGCCGGCAGGCTGGAATCCCCCCTCGCCTCTGCGTAGCCGCTACGGCAGAGCAAGGAAGGGGGGCTTTTTACAAGTTGCTGATTTATAGGCTCTCCCCCTTTAGGGGTCTGGGGGGGTAAAATCATTGAAAATCGCAATTTCAACTTTTCGGAGTGATCTAAACCTTTAAAATTCAAAACTTTAACAACTATGAAGACATTTTATTCATTGATTTTCATTGCATTCCTGTTATCATCATGTAAGAATATACCGGATGAACCCGTAACTGTAAATATAATCCCTAAACCTGTTTTAACAGAAATTAAGGAAGGTAAATTTATAGTTAATAATAATACCAGTATCTATAATATTTATGATAATCCTGATATTGAGCATATAATATCAATATTCACAAACAATATTGAACAGAATGCAGATATTACACTTAAAAAAGCCATAAGCAAAGCGATGAAGAATCAGATCATTCTTAATCTTGATATTTTCGATAATTTACCTTCTGAAGGATATATTTTAAAGGTAACACCTAAAATGATTTTTATTTCTGCAGCCACAGTACAAGGTTTATATTACGGGCTGCAATCACTTAAGCAACTGATTTTAACATCTTCCTCCAGTAAACAGGCTGAGGGGATACCTGTTCCGGCCTTAAAAATAACTGATTATCCGAGATTTTCATGGAGGGGAATGCATCTTGATGTTGGCAGGCATTTTATGGCAAAAGATTCGGTATTGAAATATATTGATTACCTGGCTCTTTATAAATTTAACCGGTTTCATTGGCATCTTACTGAAGATCAGGGTTGGAGAATTGAGATTAAAAAATATCCCAGATTAACGGAAGTCGGGGCATGGAGAAAAGAAACCCTGGTTGGTCATCTTAAAAATACACCAAGGGTATATGATGGTATCCCTCATGGAGGGTATTATACCCAGGAAGAAATAAAAGAAGTGGTGGAATATGCAAAAGAGCGCTTTATTACAGTCATTCCCGAGATTGAAATGCCAGGGCATGCCCAGGCTGCTATTGCCTCATATCCTGAATTAGGAGTAACGGGTAAAAAAGTAGAAGTAAAAACTGAATGGGGTGTTTCTCCTGTAATTTATAATCCTTCTGAAGAAACTTTCAATTTCCTTGAAGACGTCCTGGATGAAGTACTTGCTCTTTTCCCCTCTGAAATTATTCACATCGGGGGTGATGAAGCTATAAAAGATCAGTGGAAGGCAAGCCCTGTAATTCAGAAACAGATAAAGGAACTTGGACTAAAAGATGAAAATGAACTGCAAAGCTGGTTCATCAGGAGGATAGAAAAATATTTGAATGAGAAAGGTCGTCGTCTTATTGGCTGGGACGAAATTCTTGAAGGAGGTCTCGCTCCCAATGCTACGGTCATGTCATGGAGGGGAATAAAAGGAGGCATCGAAGCTGCAGAGATGGGACATGACGTAGTAATGAGCCCGACTTCATATTGTTATTTTGACTTTTACCAGGCTGACCCTGCGAATGAACCCCTTGCAATCGGAGGGCTTCTTACACTGGAGACGGTATATTCCTATGAGCCTGTTCCGGCAGAACTGGACACTGTGAAGGCAAAACACATCCTTGGAGCCCAGGGTAATGTGTGGACAGAATATATTAAGACGTTCAGGGATGTGGAATATATGACTTTCCCAAGGATCACAGCAATGTCAGAAGTGGTATGGTCACAACCGGAAGGAAGAGATTTTAATGAATTCAGTAACAGGGTAAAAATGCATATCCCTGTCTTTGAAACGTATGATATAAATTATTCAAAAAGTGGAATGCCGCAATGAAATAAAAGAATCCAGCCAGCATAATACTATCTCCGAAAATCCCTATGATCGGGTAACAGCAGAAATGAAAGCACTATTATCTGCTAAAGAATGCAGATTTGATGTTCACTGCCATTTATTTAATTTCAGGGACGTACCCGATAAATTCCTGGGTATAAGATTCCCTTTCAATGAAAGGTTTCTGGCATGGATGGAAAGGAAACTTCACAGGATAATAAGGCACAGAGACAATGATGTTTTCAGTAATCTCGCTTATTTTATCAATGTATTTAACACCCGCTCACCGGAAGAAACATTCGTAAAGCTGGCAGGTTATTACCCGGGTGAAAATACCATATTCTGTCCGCTGATGATGGATATCAGCCCGGGAATTAAAGGAAATACACTTAATTCCTATAATGATCAGTTGGATTATATGCTCATGGTAAGGAATAAGTTCCCTGCCAGTATTCTTCCTTTCTTTGCCGCTGACCCTAACAATCCTGATATGAAAACCAACTTTATAAAAACCTTTGCACAGGATAATAAATACAGGTTCTTTGGAGTAAAAGTCTATCCTTCATTAGGTTATCTGCCTTCCCACCCTGACCTGATGGAAATTTTCTCCGTTTGTGAAGCAAAGAACATCCCGGTTACAGCACATTGCAGCGGAGCAGTTATTCATTCATCAAAAAGATTTATAAATCATATTCCAGGTTTACATTACTCACCAGAACAAGGTTTTATTGAAAATAAAAAGTCGGTTTATTTCAACAGTAAAACTTATTATGCAGATTTTTTTAATCACCCGAGAAACTGGATCCCTGTGCTTAACAATTTTCCAAAATTAAAGCTTAACCTTGCTCATTTCGGAGGTGGATCAGAATGGAGAAAATATCTTAAAGGTAAAGGAGACAACTGGGTTTCCAGGATCATTGACCTGATGGAAAGATTTGAAAACCTCTATTCCGATTTCTCCTATACTTTTTACAATAAACAATTGCATGAATCGCTAAGGAATATGATCATAAATAATAAACTGTTATCTGACAGGGTTCTGTATGGTTCTGATTATTACCTGGTAGTGAAGGAAGGATTCTTCCGGACCTTGAGGGTAAATTTTCAGACAGCGATGGGTGATGAGATCATGAGAAAAATCGCAATAGAAAACCCGCGCAGATTTTTATTCGGATCATAGATCAGGGGGACTATAATATAAGTTTTTACCTTTATAAAAATATTATTATATGAAACTGGAAGATTTGGGATATAATGACCAACTTAAACAGTCAGAAAAAGACAACAATTCAGACGCTTATGAATCAGGCAGAGTTGTTGCCGAACATAAAGAAAGGTATATTGTCAAAACGCCTGAAGGTGAATTTGAAGCTGAGATAACAGGAAATATGCGCTTTACAGCAACAACACGTGAGGACTTTCCTGCCGTGGGAGATTGGGTGAAAATTATCATTTATGACAATGATTTTGCTATCATTCATAAAATACTTCCAAGATCATCAATTTTAAAAAGACAGGCTGCAGGAATGCCAGGAGAAGTTCAGGTAATTGCCACCAATATTGATGCTGCTCTTTTGGTACAGTCTGCCGACAGGGATTTTAACATTAACCGCCTGGAAAGATATCTTACTATCTGCCATTCATCTAAGATTAAACCTGTTATAGTTCTCAGTAAAACAGATCTGACAGAAAAAAAACAAATTTTGGAAATGACCGGGAATATAAAAAAAAGGATAAAAGACATCCCTGTCATCCCAATAAGCAACATGACCAAAGATGGAATAGATAAAATAGAGGCTATACTTGAGAAAGGGAAAACATATTGTATACTTGGTTCATCAGGGGTTGGAAAATCAACACTAATAAATACTTTAGCAGGCAAGACTATTATGCAGACTAATGCTCTCAGCCTTAGTACAAAGAAAGGGAAACATACCACAAGTCGCAGAGAGTTGATTATACTTCCTGGTGGGGCTATATTAATTGACAACCCGGGAATGAAGGAAATCGGTATTGCAGACTTAGCCAACGGATTGGAAACTACATTCGATATTGTTTTTAACCTCTCCCAACATTGTAAATTCAAAAATTGCACACATACCACTGAAACCGGATGTTCAGTGCTTGAAGCAGTTGCTGAAGGAAAGTTGGATAAAAATTCATACATGAATTACCTTAAAATGGAAAGGGAGAAAGCTCATTTTGAGTCCACAATTGCAGAAAGAAGGGAAAAAGATAAAAAATTTGCGAAAATCCTGAAGAATTATAATAAGGATATCAGGAGAAGCATATAATAGGGATCAAAGGGATCAAAGGGATCAAAGGGATCGAGGGATCAAAGGGATCGAGGGATCAAAGGGATCAAAGGGATCAAAGGGATCAAAGGGATCGAGGGATCAAAGGGATCGAGGGATCAAGGGGATCAAGGGGATCGAGGGATCGAGGGATCAAAGGGATCGAGGGATCAAAGGGATCGAGGGATCAAAGGGATCAAGGGGATCAAAGGGATCGAGGGATCAAGGGGATCGAGGGATCGAGGGATCAAAGGGATCGAGGGATCGAAGGGATCGAGGGATCGAGGGATCGAAGGGATCGAGGGATCGAAGGGATCACCTGTCATTAAAGCCCAACTCACTGTTTGTACATAAACTTGCATTAATACAAAACGTGGGCTCTTTCATCTAACGAAGGATTCGCAGCGGCTTTAATTGAACGCGTTCAGCTCAGGCATATAAAGGCCAGAGACAGTTGAAAATAACTCAATAACCAAATAACCTAATAACCTAATAACCCAATAACCCAATAACCCAATAACCCAATAACCCATTAACCCAATAACCCATTAACCCATTAACCCAATTAACCTCCCTTCTCTTCCCTCATTCCACCCTGTCCCGCAGGAATCTGAACAAAAAATGTTGTCCCTGCTCCTGCTTTAGATTCACACCAGATAATCCCTCCGTTTTTTTCCACAAATTCCTTACATATCACCAATCCAAGTCCTGTTCCTGTTTCTCCTGCTGTTCCTTTGGACTTGTACTTAACATCAATCCTGAACAATTTTTTTAAATCTTCTTCAGAAATTCCAACTCCTTCATCTTTAACTCTAATTTCCAGGTTTGAAATCTTATTCTCCACGTCTACATTTACCGAACCTCCCTTTCCTGTGAATTTAACTGCATTATTTATAAGATTCCTCAATACTGTATTAATCATTTCCCTGTCACCAAAAGCTTCAATATTATCATCTGTTGAAGAACTAATATTAACACCTTTATTGTCAGCATGAAGTTTGAATAAATTGATATTTATTTCTATGATCCTGGAAAGATTGAAAATTTCAGGTACAAACTCTATTACTCCACGTTGGAAATTTGCCCACATTAACAGGTTTTCCATCAATCCGAAAATAAATTCTGAAGATTTATGAATATTCTCCAGTGCCTGAATTTTTTCTTTTTCATCCAGATCATCATAACTTCTGATAATTGCCTCACTCAGGGAATACAGGTTGGCAAAAGGATTTTTCAGGTCATGGGCAAGTATGGAAAAGAACTTGTCTTTAGTAGCATTAAGTTCTTTAAGATTTCTTTCACTTTCTTCCACTTTGGTTTTTTGTAATTCTATTTCTGCAGTGCGTTCTTTTACTTTTTGTTCCAGGATTCTTTTTTCTCTTATCAGATTTCGTTCTCTTATTCTTATAATCATCATAATGAGAAGAAGTAACAGCAACACATAAATAATATATGCGTACCTGCTTCGCCACCATGGGGGATTTATCCTGATCCTGATTGTAGTTCCTTCCTCATTCCAGATACCATCGTTATTTGTCCCTTTGACAGTAAAAATATATTTACCCGGAGGCAAATTGGTAAAATGGACGGATCTCTGCGTTCCAAGATCTATCCAGCGTTCAGAAATGCCTTTCATTTTATACGCATACCTGTTTTTTTGCGGATGCGTATAATCGAGTGCGGCGAATTCTATAATAAATGAATAATCTTTATACGAAAGGACTATCTCATCGTTGTATACATTCATTTTCTGCCTTATGCCATCTCTTTCTTTTTCAATGGAAGTTATCCTTACCGGAGGCACAAAACTATTTTTCCCCAGGGAATCGGGATAAAAAGAAACAAGACCGTCAATCCCGCCAAAGAACATTTCTCCGTCATTACCCCTGTAAACAGCTTTCAGATTAAATTCCAGTCCCCTTAATTCATCCAGGATCAGGAACCCTTCAGATTCATTTTCAGGATTAAAAAAAGCGAGCCCACTTCCGGTTGAAAACCATAAATTATTATCATTATCATCTATTATATCGTAGATAACATTCCCGGGTAATCCGTCTTTAACAGAGTAATAATAAAAAAGTGAATCATCTTTCCTGAACTTGTTGAGCCCTGAAACTGTTCCTATCCATATATCCATATTATCATCCCGGTGCAGGGATATCGTGAAGTTATCACATACAGCATTCGGATTATCATAGGAGCTGAGATAACTGATCATTCGCTTTTCACCGGTAATATACCTGTTAAGTCCCTCTGAAGTAGCTATCCACACTTCATTATCATTATCTTCCAGTATTGAATAGACGAGGTTACTGCAAATTGAGAATGGTTCTTCACTCTCTGCTTTAAGTACTGTAACTTCCTTATGTACCACATCAAGAATTCTTATGCCATTTCCTGTACCTACCCAGATTTTCCCGTTCGAATCCTCCATTATGCAGTACACTCGCGTATTCCCGAAACAATTGAAGTCAGGGGTGCTAAAATATTCATGAGCAGGAATGAATGTGGCATTGAGACTGTTATAAACAGCTACTCCGTTGCGTGTTCCGATCCATATCCTGGACCTTGAATCTTTAAAAATTACATGCACGTAGTTCCCGGGAATGTTATATTTTCCGGGAAATTCTGATCTATACTGTATTATATTCCGGGATGCCCTGTCGAGAATAAAAAGACCTTTCCCCCAGCTGCCAATCCATATTTTCCCTGTTTCATCTTTATATACTGAAGCTATAATATTATCGGGAATATCAAAGAAATCCGGATTATCAGATCTTTTATAGTAAGTAATATTTTTCTTTTTAAGATCAGTTTTATTAATGCCCGATATTGTCCCGATCCACAAATTGTATGAATCATCTTCATATAAGGAATAAATAATATCATGACTTAAAGAATATCTTAATTCGGTACCACTTCTGAAATGCTGGATTTTTGAAATACCTGTCTGTTCATTCAGAATCATTTTATTTAATCCGCCACCTTCCGTCCCTACCCAAATGACACCATTATGATCCTTGCATACAGAACGTATGAAATTATGGTTGAAACCTTCAGGATCGTTTTTGTCATTAACAAATCTTAAAATTTTCCCTGAACCGGGATCAATGATTGTTAATCCATGTTCTGTACCTGCAAGTATTTTTCCTTCACTATCCTCAAATAATGCTGTTATATGATCATGAGTAATTGAGGCTTCGTTTTTTTCATCATGTCTGAAAGCTGTAAATTTTTCAGTCCCGGGATTAAATGAAAACAGCCCGTTATGTGTGCCAATCCAAAGAATTCCTGTTTTACTTCTCAATAAAGGAGAGCCTCTGTCATATAATTCACCACTGTAGGGGAAGTCATTCCGGAAAGCCCTGACAGAACCACTTTTACTGTTAATAATTGTCAGTTCAGGGGGAGTATTCACATATATGCATGAATCATCGGCAGCAATACCATAAACGAAATTATCTCCGATAATGGAACCGGGTGTTTTATGTTCAATATGCGTAAAACGCCCCTCTTTTTTATTAAAACAATTTAATCCGCCTTTTGTACCAAGAAGAAGATTTCCCTCGCTATCTTCTGCTATTGAAAAAATCCAGCTATTTGAAAGAGAATTAATTTCTGTAGGATCTCTGAAGTATTTATCAAATGAATACCCGTTGAATTTATTAAGTCCATTTTGTGTTCCGAACCATATAAATCCTTCGCTGTCCTGGAAAATGCATATAATCTCACTTTGTGATAATCCGTCTTTCACGGTATAATGGTCAAAACTTACAGGTTGAGCAAAAGTAGTTGCCTGGGAAATACAAATTATTAAAAGGGTATGGATAATTTCCCTGATATACCCGATTTTAAAAAAGATAACTGTCATAGAGTAAGGTTATTAAATTATCAGGAGAATGAATTCAATATTGAGTCCACTCCGAAAAGTCATTTCCCCCTACCTGCCAGCCGGCAGGCTGGAATCCCCCAAGGGAGACGTTTTGTAAGTTGCTGATTTACAAGCCCTCCCCCTTTAGGGGGCTGGGGGGGGGAACAAGCATTAAAAATAGTAAATTCGAATTTTTGGAGCAGACTCAATATTTATTTTTTTAACTTATAAACTGTACTTTTTTCGGTATAAACAATTTCAATCACCTTAAGGCTGATTAGTTTAACCATAATATCAGATGCTTTCCTGTAAGATATTCCGGCAAGTCTGCAAAAACCCGGCAAACTGATCCCGTTATTTTTTTCCAGAAAGTCTAGCAAAAGCTTTTCTTTATCAGTATATTCGAGGAATATCCCCTTTTTTTTCTTTTCGTTTTTCCATACCCGCACCTGGATAGAATTTACTCTTATATTCTGATCATTAACCCGTATATATGCAAGCCATCGTCCGTCGTGATTCTGTGCAAAATAAGGTTTTGCCTGTCCGGGAGGAATATTTGTTTCAAGGACTGTACGTCCAGACACGTTCCATTTTTTCGTACTGAAGTTTATCTTTGGTTTGCAATATAAATTAGCTGCAGATTCCAGCATATAATATTCCTCTTCCGATCTTACACCGGCAATTTTCCCGTTATCCTTCACCCCTATCAGAAGTTTTCCTCCATCGGTATTTGAGAAAGCCACGAGTGACCTGGCAATTTTACGTGCATCATTGATCTCAAATTTAAAATCGAGATGTTGGCTTTCACCTTTTTCAATAATACCTGAAAGATACTTGCTCATATCCGATTATGAGATTACAGAGTAAAAAATGTGCAATTGTTTATATACACTTTCCTGTAAAGTTATAAGATTTTCATTGAAAGTAATATTTCAATTTTGTAGTTTTGAAAAAAATACATTATTCATGCGAACAATAAAAATTTTAATTCTGTCGGCAACAGTGTTCCTGATTTGTGGTGCACCTGATATTCGTTTCCAGGCTTTACTTCCCGCCCTTATCAATGTCCCCAATCATATTCAGACACTTGCAGTGATTAACCGGTCGGAAACCTCCACCACTGTGCTGGAGAAGGTTATCACAGCTGAGTTGCCAAATGAAAGCAAGATAGCCTCGCAGTCGGCTATTGAGGGTTTTGCAGGTTTTTTACAGGAATCAAACAGGTTCACTATTCAAAGAACAGGTAAGTCCCTGTCAAAAGTGGATCGTCCTGGCAAATTCCCTGACCCCCTGACATGGGAGGAAGTAGCTGCCATATGCAATGAATATGGATCCGACGGGCTTGTTGCCCTGGAAGTATTTAATTCTGATTATATCATTCCTACAAACATGGTTATAGTTACAACAGGATTCAGGTTATATGATATTAAAGAGAAAAGAATTGTTGACCAGGAACTATATCGTCATGAAACATATTGGGGAGGACCTGTGAATACGGTGGCTGGAGCCATTAACAGGCTGGTAGAAAAAGACCGTGCGATAAAAGACGCAAGTTATCAGGCTGGTGTAGTATATGCGCAGAGAATTACACCTACCTGGTTTCCTGTTGTACGCCAGTACTACCGGAGGGCACAGGGAAATCCTGATCTTAAGATCGGGGCAAGAATGATGGAGGTAAATAACTGGGATGCTGCCATTGAGTCACTCACGGCTGCTGTAAATAGCGGCAAAAGAAAGACCAGGGGACGTGCAGCTCACAACCTTGCTGTGGTATATGAAATACTGGGGGACCTGGAAACAGCAAAATTATGGGCTCAGGATGCATGGGGTAAATACAGGAATAAAGGTTCTAAAAATTACAGTTTTATCCTGGGTCAGAGAATAAGTGAACAAAGAGTGCTGGAATACCAGGAAACGAAGTAGCAACCTCCCGGTGGCTGAGCCTGCCGAAGCTACCGGTTACAGATACTCTTTAATAGCCTGCTCAGCTAATTCATCAGAATCTCCATATTGTTCCCGAAGTTCTTTAAGCCTTTTATGGAGAATTTCCCTGATATCTTTATAAGCCGGATCATTATAAACACTTTTCATTTCCATGGGATCTTTTTCCAGGTCATACATCTCCCATTCATTTACATCATAATAAAAATGTATGAGCTTATATCTTTCAGTCCGGATCCCATAATGACGTTTTACCATATGAACCGAAGGATATTCATAATAATGGTAATAAATTGCATCACGCCAGGGTATCTTCTTTCCGGAAACAAGATCCCGGAATGATTCGCCCTGCATATCATCAGGTTTTTCTATTCCGGCAAAATCCAGAATAGTAGGTGCAAGATCAAGGTTCAAAACCATTTTATTCACGACTGTTCCGGGTTTAATTTCCCCGGGAAAACGAATGAGGAGTGGAGTACTCAGCGATTGTTCATACATAAAACGTTTATCAAACCAACCATGTTCTCCAAGGTAAAATCCCTGGTCTGATGTATAAATGACAACAGTATTATCTAACTGTCCGTTTTTTTCAAGATATTCCATCACTTCCCCAATTCCATCATCCACAGATTTCACACACTTCAGGTAATCACGCAGGTAACGGTGGAACTTGAATTTTGCAAGTTCCACTCCTTCAGGTTTTTGTAACAAAAAAGCTTCATTACGCGGGTCATAAGCAGTTTTCCATGCTTTACGCTGATCTTCTGTCATATATTCAATATCCTTTATAAATTCTGTCGGCTCTCCTGTGTATGGATCGTTTTCAAATTTCATATCATGCCCCCATTTCATATGTCTTATTATCTCCATCTCCTGTTCTTTCGAAGATGTTCCTCTGCCATCGTAATTATCAAAAAAGTTTTCTGGAAAATCGAATTCTCTGTCCTCAAGAAAATCCAGGTACTTCGTTTCAGGAAGCCAATTACGGTGGGGAGCTTTCTGATGGTATAGCAAACAAAATGGCTTGTTCTTGTCACGAATATTTTCCAGCCAGTTTAACGCAAACTGTGTAGTGAGAGGTGTACAGTGACCTTCAAACTTTTTTTCCTCCCCGTTCTCAATAAATACAGGATTATAATATTTACCTTGCCCAGGTAATACTATCGAATAATCAAAACCTTGAGGAAGTCCCTCGAGATGGATTTTTCCTACCAGCGCAGTCTGATATCCAGCCTGTTGCAATAATTTTGGAAAGGAAGGCTGACTCCAGTCAAATTTACATTGATTGTCAATTTTTCCATTAATATGGCTGTATTTCCCTGTTAATAATACTGCCCTGCTGGGTGCACAGATAGAATTGGTGACAAAACTCTGTTTAAAGATAGCGCCCTCCTCTGCCAGACGATCAATATTCGGTGTTTTCAGTAAATCATACCCATAGGCACTTATCGCCTGTTGAGTGTGATCATCACTCATAATAAACAGGATATTAGGCAGTCCGGTGGTAGATTTTTGCTGACGGCAGGAAGGAATGCCTGCTCCCAGGATAAATAACGCTATTGCTTCTGGGAAAAAAATTTTCATTATCATTATGTTTAGCTAACCGCTTGTGCGGTTTGGTATTTTTGTTGAAGGTCTTATGTAAGATACTCAGACATTAATAAACATGGCTTTCCGTTAAAATCTATTTTTAACTATGCTTCTCTCATCCTTACATACCATATTTTCATCCTCAGCACTGATTTTTTATCCAGTCCGAAACCGGTAAGGTGTTCAAAATGAATAGGGAAACATCCATCGAATGTGCTTTGTTTAAGACCATAATCCGGTATTTGCCAGGTAGCAACTACCTGGAATTTAGGTTCATAACCCTGAAAATACTGGTTGAATCTTGCCCAAATTCCTGTTGACTCTTTAAAATCCCAGGTCAGTGTCATAACTTGCCCTGCAGTATCCACTTCCAGGGATGGACACCCTAACTTTTGTCCATCGAAAAGTAACTCATCCGGATCGGAATCTGCATTCATAGAACATTCATTCCCGAATGGATCAGGTAACTGTAAATTAATATCTGTAATTACATCAGGAAGTTTACTGTTGGCTAACCTGAAACGGGTTCTGTTATCCACTCCCGGTTCATAGCCATCAGGGATAAAGGAAGAATAATTCCAGCGGATAGATTCAACTCCTTCCACATCAGGAATAATGACCGAAAAATTCTTTGTGGCAGGGTTTGTTTCATTAAACCAGGAGATCATATTACCAAACCAAACGGGATCTGTATCATCAGCTTCAAATATTAAAGGATGTTCCATTGACCTCCCTGCGTAATCATCACGTTCGCCATATTGGTTATAGTTCTCAACCGCTTCCACATCATATCCAGGCCCGTTCAATATAACAACATGGTTACTGCCAATTCCATCAACTTCAAGGATGCCCAGGTTATCAAGTATATCAGGGAATCTCATGGTATAGCCTTCTCCAAGCAAACCAGCTATCTGTGAAACATGAATTGTGTCAATCTGAATATTACCATGAATATTTCCTCCAACCTTAAGATCTCCGGCAATATATGTTCCCCGGAAAGGGGTAAAATCTGTCTTTGCAAAATTCCAGACTTTAAGTTCGTCCACAATAAACTTATCATAGCCATTACCATCTGGTCCTATACCAAGATTAAATCCCTCATAATTAGTTGTTGTGTTTTGAGCATCCCATGTAGCATCAGAAGTGCCTATTAATTCCCCATCCCTGTATAACCTTACAGTATTGGCTGATCCTTCAATTCCATTAACGTCCCAGCATAAACTGACATGGAACGGAACACCGATGACTGCTTCAAATTGTGTAGCTTCAAACGGAGTCTGATGACCGGTGCCATCGAAATTCACCGTTCCATAAAATCCCGTGCCGGAAACACCATCACCCCATGCAATGTAAACATGACTGTTTGTTCCGAAAAGATCTCCCACAATGGCGAAAACTCCGTAACTAAATGGAACAGGTTTAACTACTTTAGGATTCACCCATAATTCCACTGTTCCCATTTCTTTAAGATTTTGTAAAATCGAACCGGGAAAATTCACGTAATTGTCACCTGTGGCTTTTCTGACATACCCGTTACCGTCATGAGCAGGTTCAAAAGCATAGGAACTCCCTGTTATGGTTCCCCCTGGGCCATATTTACTGTTTTCCACCTCTTCCTCGCTGCCTAATTTGTTCCATAATACGAGCCCTCCATAAGCAGGTGAATTTTTAATGATTTTTATCCATTCCAGTCCATCATACACCATGAGGTTATAACTTCCTGCAGTAGTATCCATTACCAGTAAACCCGGTTCAGGATCCAGGATGGAAGAAATTTCTCCAAGATTCATTCTTGGCAATAATACACCTTTTGAAGTGGATGAGACATCGAGTATGGCGCTTGAAGCAGGATCAGCGCCGGTTGTATTGATACTTGTTGCAGCAAGACCTGTTATTCCTTCAACTCCCCCGGCATCATTATCGCTCTCCAGTGCCTGGCGTATACCGGGAACTGAATCAAGATATCCCGCCAGGTTGTGATCTCCCCAGGAGTAAGCGTTGTCCCAGCTTAGTACTTGTTCAGAAGTGATTGCAAATGAAGGATGAACAACAAATAAAGGATCTTTCTCTTTTACAGAGATAGCGCTGTCAGCAATATCACTATACAGGGCATATGGTACACTTAATAGCTGGCTGGCACCACTGATTGTATAATTTGCTCCACCGGCAGGATCAATCCCGACCCAAAGATAATATGGCCCCTCAGCCCAATCAATAGTATCAAATTGTAGGTTCCCTCCTATTTCAATACTAACCAGTCCGTTTGCATTAGTAGTCGGAGTCAACTCTTCCAGGTATATTCCATTATTAAATTCCGGCAAATCCTGATATATGATGATTTGCATCCCAACTTGCTGATTTGCAACAAGTTCATTATTTGAGTTCCTGATAACTGCCTGGTAGCTGATTTTCCGGGGTGATTGCGCATCGCTATGTTGTGATAGTAGCGTGCCAATACCTAATAGTACTAATGATAAAATATTAGTAAATTTTCTCATGATAGTTTATTTTAATTTATCGCTTGTGCGGTTTGGTATTTTTAGATTACAAAACTTATAATAAATGTCAAATGTATTTATTAACGGACCCACCCCCGACCCCTCCCTAAATCAGGGAGGGGTGAGGATTCATTGTTAAATTGCTAAGTTTAACAAATTATTAAGTAAAGAAATTGTTAAATTCAGCAATATAACTAAGTTCCATTCCCCTCCCTGGTATAGGGAGGGGTTAGGGGTGGGTCCGGAAAAATAAAAGAATTAATAATCAATACTTTGCGCCTTTGCGCCTTTGCGTTCTGTTTAAATTAACGAACTGTTATACAATAATTTACCTTAAATTTCCTTTTCCATTGCCAGGTCACACCTGTCAGATAAATGATCCGGTTTATATTCTGTAAATCCGTATTTATAATATAAAGAAAGAGCCTTGTTCAGATTTGAATTTGTTTCGAGCATCATCCGGGAGTATCCTAATTCCTTAGCCTTTTTAAGGGCATCATCCATCATTGACTTTCCCAGTCCCTGCCCCTGAAATTTCTTTAACAAATACATTTTCCGTAGTTCACATGTTGTTTTATTTATTTTACAAATCCCGTACGACCCGATGATCTCATTATCTTTTTCCAATACAGCAAACCATCCGTTATTGTTAAAGTAATACTTCTCAATATCCGATAAATCCATATCTGTCGAGTAAGGATCTATATTCAGCCCGTAATCTGAGAGGACAATTTTTACTATGTTAAGCACATTAATTTCTTCTCCCTTTCGTATTTTTCTGATCTTAACCATAGAGATTATCTGTATATTATTTAGCTTTCAGGTCCCTGATGCATCTGACAGACAAGCCAGCGCCTTTGGCCATATTGTGGGTATGTAAATAATTATCCTTATAATCAAGGTATCGGCATGAGCCCCAATTTGTTTCACTTTCTGAGGAACTCCACCAGTAGCATTCCGTTCCGTCCATACAAAACTCTCCGTTAGCATCACAATAACCTGCAGGAAGGCCGTTAAAACCAACAGCATTATTACCATTACCATTTTCTCTCCATCCACTGACACTTTTTAGTTTAGTTCCTGCTCTGCTTATACCTAAATTCTTTTCCAGCAAATTCCATTCTTCATCAGATGGTATATGCCAGCCTTCAGGAGCGAGACCCCTTGAATCTTTCACGGCAAACCAGTTGTATAACTTTCCATACTTTTCTCCATTATCAGGATTAAAATTATAATAACACCATGCAGGTTGCAACTCCCATTTCGCTTCATCCCATTCCTCCGGCATTCTTGCTTGCGGAATAAGGTCACCATTGCGAAACTTACTGACATTCAGATTCTCAGCCATCCATTCCTGATTACCAATTATTACTGTTTTATGGTTGTTGTCGGGTATGCTGGATTTACTGTTGTTAAAACCAGGTAATAACATAGTCCCTGATATCAGGAGTAATATTGTTAACAATTTGCCTGGTCCAGTTTTCATTTATCTTTGTTTCGTATTAATTTTTAAATAACTGATTCATGTTACAATAGTTCGTTAAATTAAAATAAAACGCTATGGCGCAAAGGCGCAAAGTGTTGATCATTAATAATATATGTAAAATAAGGATAAATTATTAAAATTATTTTTTTCAACGCAATTTAAAATATAACGAACTATTAATGTTAGAAATACTTGCAAAATTGAATGGATGCTATCTTTTCTTCTTATTAATGCAATACAAGTTACTCCTTTTCATTTAATAATTCAATCATTTTTTTTATTAAAATATATTAAAGTCCGGTAAAGTTCCTTACATTTACTCATATCAATACTTTACCTGGAATATAAACCAGAGATATAAATGATAACAGCGCTGTATTAATATACTTTTATTTCATGCTATCTAAACTGCAAAATTTTATTGTATTATGATCGGAATGAGTTTTATAAGTTTCCTGATTTTATTGGTCATCAGCATTGCTGTCTCAGCAATAATGCATTATGGACTTAAGTTCTATATCAGGTCGGGCTGTGTTTCTTTCGTTTCCAAAGTGATATTCGGATGGATTGGTGCCTGGCTTGGATCTCCGGTTTTCGGACACTGGTTTGGCGGTCTGGTATATGAGAATGTATATATTATTCCTGCCATTCTTGGTTCTGCCGCATTATTGGTTATTATGGTAGATCTGGTACTTTCAGTAAAAGGTGCCGGTGCGGAAAAAGGGTAAGCGGCAGGTTAATATTCTTAACATCTTTTATATAATACAGCGCTGTTTAAAACTAATTTTTTTCCGTTACAAACAATAGATTAAAATATATTAATGATCACTCCTAAACCGGGTACGCTTTCAATCCCGCTTTCATAGCCCCTTCAATAGTCCCGTCAACATACTGCACACCGGGGAAATAATCCTCTTCCGGATCATATTGTTCAATACTCCATCTGAATATTGCAAAATCCCAATTCTTTTTATTTCCTGAATATGTGAGCCTTGCCACCGGAGAAATATTTCCGTACTCCTTTCTGTTCAGATAAAGAAATTTTCCCTTAAATTCAGCGTAATATGCCACCCTGTCCATTCGGTCATGAAAAGTCTTTTTATTAAACTCATCAATGATATTGTTCATTTCTTGTTTAACTTCTTCAGGGATCGTTGATTTTTTCATATTTTAAATTTCAATTCATATTTTAGCTTTTCAAAAACGTTGAAAACAATAGGGCAGACAGAATAATTATCAATTACTCCCCAAAGTCTTGATATGAAGTCTTCTTTGTGTAAGTGTGGAAATGATTTGCAATCCAATGGCCTATCCTCATATATTAAACATTTGTTGTTCTTCAGAAAAACACATGGCAGATTTTTTAAATGATGTTCATCATCAATTTTTTCCGTATAATGTTCAATAAATTGATTTTTAGGAAGATTAAGTCTATGAGATATCCTTATTATATCCTTGTTTAAAATTCTTGGTTTTAATTTCTTACAACAATTAGCACATTTTGTGCAATCAATTTTATCTGATATTTCTCTATATAGATTGTGAACTATCCGGTCTATTTTATCGTCATCTTCATGCTTTAACAGAATCCTGAATTGTATATTTTCATTTTCATTAAGCTTACCTGATTGCTTTATTTTGTCAAGGTCAAGTTCGAGGAGAAAATTAACGGGCATAAAAAATGTATTTTTTTTTGTGAATATAAAAAAGCTGCGTTTTTTCAATTCAAATTTTAGTTTACATTTCGTTTCTTCAATTCTTCCAATATTTCCTTTTGAAGTCTGATTACCTCATTGATCCTTAGCATCCATGCTCCTATTAATAAGATAAATATAATTGGAAGTATTAATATTAATATTACTTCCGAAAGCCCAAACATTCCAAGAATTGTAAAAGCAATTGTATTCATATTTTTATTTTTTTGAATTAGGAATATCTAAATTACTTCATTATTCAACACCAATCAAATTTTTTTCTCCCTCCTGGCTGTTTTTTTTAGAATTCTTACATTAATTCCTTATATTGAAATTTACATTATTATGTTGATAAAAGCTTTTGGAAGCTCTGTCCAGGGAATCAATGCCACCACGATAACTATTGAAGTGAATATCAGCCAGGGTATTAAATTTTTTATGGTAGGACTGGCCGACAGTGCAGTGAAAGAAAGTCACCCGAGAATTGAATCAGCTATAAAAACCAACAGATTCAAATGGCCAAACATGCGTGTTGTGGTGAACCTTGCTCCTGCAGATATTCGTAAGGAAGGAGCGGCTTACGACCTTCCCCTTGCTGTGGGAGTATTGGCAGCTTCATCCCAGATCAATACTTCCCTGCTCGATAAATATATAATTATGGGAGAACTGTCTCTTGATGGCACCCTGCAACGTATACGGGGTGTTCTCCCTATTGCTATAAGAGCTAAACAGGAGAACTTCAGAGGGCTTATCATTCCCCGTGAAAATGCACGTGAAGCAGCAGTGGTGGAAGGACTTGAGATCATCGGGGCATCTCACCTGACTGAAGTAGCAGGTTTCCTCAACGGGAAAATATTCATAGAGCCAACTATTGTAAATGCCAGGGAGGAATTCATGGGGAATATAAATACATGGGATATTGATTTTGCTGATGTAAAGGGGCAGGAGAATGTAAAAAGGGCGCTTGAAGTGGCTGCTGCAGGTTCGCATAATATAATTATGATAGGGCCTCCGGGAGCAGGGAAGACTATGCTCGCAAAACGTCTGCCGACAATAATCCCCCCTCTTACGCTGGATGAAGCTCTCGAAACCACAAAGATACATTCTGTAGCAGGAAAGCTGGGAAAAGACAGTTCTTTAATGACACGCAGGCCTTTCAGAAGTCCTCATCATACCATCTCTGATGTAGCCCTTGTCGGAGGAGGTAATTTCCCCCAACCCGGGGAAATCTCCCTGGCACATAACGGTGTATTATTCCTTGATGAATTACCTGAATTTAAAAGAAATGTGCTTGAAGTGTTGCGTCAGCCACTGGAAGACCGAAAAATCTCAGTGTCGAGGGCAAAATTTGCTGTCGAATATCCTGCAAGTTTCATGATGGTATCAAGCATGAATCCCTGTCCCTGTGGATATTACAATCATCCGGATAAGGAATGTGTCTGTAACCCGGGGATAGTTAAAAAATATTTGAACAGGATATCCGGACCATTACTCGACCGTATAGATATTCATATTGAAATTGTACCTGTTCCTTTCCGCAGGCTTGCAGAAATGAGGGAATCAGAAAAAAGCTGTGTGATACGGGAAAGGGTGATGAAAGCACGGGATATTCAATCGGAGAGATTTAAAAACCTTAAAGGAATTTATTCCAATGCACAAATGTCGTCATCCATACTCAGGCGATATTGCAAAATATCAGAGGAAGGAAGCAGGTTGCTTAAAAATGCCATGGAAAAACTGGGGCTATCGGCAAGGGCTTACGACAGGATCCTTAAGGTTTCCCGCACTATCGCAGATATAGATAATTCTGAACACATTCAGCCGCATCATCTTGCTGAAGCAATAAATTACAGGAACCTGGACAGGGAGGGATGGGCAGGGTAAAAAAGGGATCAAGGGGATCAAGGGGATCAAAGGGATCACGGGATCACGGGGATCAAAGGGATCGAGGGATCACGGGATCACGGGATCACGGGGACCAAAGGGATCAAGGGGATCAAGGGATCAAGGGATCAAGGGATCGAGGGATCGAGGGATCACGGGATCAAGGGGATCAAAGGGATCAAGGGATCAAGGGATCAAAGGGATCAAGGGATCACGGAATCGGGGAGATCACGTGATCCCGTGATAGCGTGATCCCGTGATAGCGTGATAGCGTGATCCCGTGATCCCTTCTAAATCATTTTTTCTTTGCTTATATTTGCAAAACATTTGGGTTTAATTATATTTGCAGCTTCTTTAAAAAAACGTACACAATAATAATTTCTAATAATACTATCCGTAGAAGTAACAGTAAATGAATTCACTACATAATATTATTAAACTTAATAAATAACTAAATTATATTAATTATGGAATCCACCAGTGGTATTTTTTGGTTCGTACCCATAGCAGCGATAACATCACTTGTTTTTGCATGGGTTTTCTTCAAATCAATGATGAAAAATTCGGAAGGAACGGATAAAATGAAAGAGATCGCTCAATATGTCCGTGAAGGTGCAATGGCTTATCTTAGCAGGCAGTACAGGGTTGTAACAATGGTATTTATTATCCTTGTAATTATCCTTGCATTACTTGCCTATATGGGTGTACAAAATCCATTTGTACCCATTGCTTTTCTCACAGGAGGTTTCTTCTCAGGACTCTGTGGTTACCTGGGAATGAAAACTGCCACTCATGCTTCTGCAAGAACTGCTCACGGAGCTACTCAATCTCTTAACAAAGGGCTCCAGGTAGCTTTCAGAAGCGGCGCTGTAATGGGACTCGTGGTTGTGGGATTCGGACTTCTTGATATTGCCTTATGGTATCTTATCCTCAATAATTTAGTTTATACACCCGAACATATGATGAATGGTTTGCATTTTCTTGGTCTTGATTTTGTGCACCCGGAAACAACTGAGCATATGAAACTGGTTGAAATTACCACTACCATGCTTACTTTCGGTATGGGAGCATCAACACAGGCGCTGTTCGCACGTGTTGGAGGAGGTATATATACTAAAGCTGCTGATGTGGGCGCTGACCTCGTTGGTAAAGTGGAAGCAGGTATTCCTGAGGATGATCCGAGAAATCCTGCTACAATAGCAGATAACGTCGGTGATAATGTTGGTGATGTGGCTGGTATGGGAGCTGATCTTTATGAATCATACTGCGGATCTATACTTGCTACCGCTGCGCTTGGAGCTTCTATTCCAGCCATTGCCGGCCTCAGCCAGGTTAAAGCTGTTATTGCCCCCATGATTGTTGCCGGAATTGGTATTATTCTCTCTATATTAGGTATTTACATGGTTCGCGCCAAAGAATCTGCTACTCAGAAAAACCTTCTTAATGCGCTGCTTTATGGCACAGGAGGAAGTTCCGTTTTAATTCTTATTGCTATTGCAATTATGTCTTATACAGGATGGATAACCTGGGGCGTATTCGGTTCAGTGGTTGCAGGTCTTGTTGCAGGCGTCATAATCGGTCAGGGAACAGAATACTTTACTTCCGATGAATATAAACCTACCAGGGGTATTGCAAAACAAACTCTTTCAGGACCTGCAACTACTATAATTGACGGTATTGCAGTAGGGATGTTCTCAACCTGGATACCGGTAGTCACAATCACAGCAGGTATTATTGCAGCTTTTGGTTTTGCCGGTGGATTTTCCAATTTTGCCATGGGAGTTTACGGGATCGGTTTTGCAGCAGTAGGTATGTTATCTACCCTTGGTATCACTCTTGCAACGGATGCTTTTGGCCCTATTGCCGATAATGCAGGTGGTAATGCTGAAATGTCTCACCTCCCGAAAGAAGTCAGGGAAAGAACTGATGCTCTTGATATGCTTGGAAATACTACCGCCGCAACCGGTAAAGGTTTCGCCATAGGTTCAGCAGCCCTTACAGCTATGGCGCTTCTTGCAGCTTATATGGAAGAAGTTAAGATATGGATCAATAAAATTGCCAACGCCAGTGACGGAATAAAACAAGTTGGAAGTGTTATTTTTTATAATGCCAAAGCAGCTGTTGTCCCCGTTGCGGAGGCAGGAGAAAAAGTTGTAAACATGGCTTCTGTAAATATACAGGACTTCGTTGATGCTTATGATCTTACCATATTTAACCCTCTTCTTCTCGGTGGAATATTTATCGGAGCTATGATGGCTTTTGTATTCTGTGCAATGACCATGAAAGCAGTTGGTCGTGCTGCAGGCTCAATGGTAGACGAAGTAAGACGCCAGTTCAGGGAAATCCCGGGAATTATGGAAGGTACTGCTACCCCTGAATATGCAAAATGTGTTGCAATATCCACAAAAGGAGCCCAGAGGGAAATGATGATCCCCTCACTTCTTGCAATTATCGTACCGGTAACAATAGGCGTTGTTTTCGGTGTTGCCGGCGTGGTTGGATTACTTGCAGGCGGACTTACCGCTGGATTTACCCTGGCTTGTATGCTTAACAACGCTGGTGGCGCCTGGGATAATGCTAAAAAATATATCGAAAAAGGTAATCACGGTGGAAAAGGAAGCGCCGCCCATAAAGCAGCCGTTGTCGGCGATACAGTAGGTGATCCTTTCAAGGATACTTCAGGCCCATCACTGAACATACTTATTAAACTTATGACAATGGTATCAGTGGTAATGTCGGGATTGACAGTGACTTTCCATTTGTTTTGAGAGGGGGATTAATGGGTTATTGGGTTATTGGGTTATTGGGTTATTGGGTTATTAGGTTATTAGGTTATTAGGTTATTAGGTTATTTAAGAGCTTTTTTATTAAAAAGAGCATCTTACAATATACAGCATATTGTTCGTTTCACTGACTCTGTCCGGCTGAAAAACGCCGGACAGGTCTTATCAACCGCAACTTCATTGCAGGTTAGTTTTACTCAACCTAACTTTAGTGAAGGTGATTTAACTTATGGTAACAATTACCCGTTTGTAAAACCTGGCTCTGCCACCAGTCATCTGAAACTTTAGCGAAAGATGGGCGTTGAATAGGGACTACAAAATATTAATTTTATCATGAATTGTCTGGCAGGGAACGCCCTGCCCTTACTCCTATGCTAAAACCCTTCGATCCCTTTGATCCCTCGAGGCAGGGTATGTATCGTCCTAAAATATGTTTACATTTTTTAAAATTCTATTCAGGACGAGACAGGGCATGCCCTGTCCCTACTGCATACTCTCATACTCTTATACTCATATACTCAATCCCCTTGATCCCTTGATCCCTTGATCCCTCGATCCCTCGATCCCTCGATCCCTTTGATCCCCTCGATCCCTTTGATCCCCTTGATCCCTTTGATCCCTTTGATCCCTCTTTTCATTATGTAATAAATCCATTAATCCATTAACATATTAATCCAATAACCCAATAACCCAATAACCCAATAACCCATTAACCCAATAACCCAATAACCCAATAACCCATTAACCCATTAACCCAATAACCCATTAACCCAATAACCCATTAACCAACCCCCAACTTCTCCAATACCCTCCAACATTGGTACAATCCCCTCGGAACATGAAAACATCCTTTCCATTTCCCTCCTTTTAATGGTAGTAAAACTTCTCCCCTTCTGTTCAGGTAACCGAACCATTCCCCATAATCCCTGTCTTTAAAATGTTTCCAGGTATATTGATGTACCTTATCGAACCAATACAGGTTTTCTTTCTTCCCGGTGCAGGCATAACCCTTTAACATGGCAACAAGCGACTCAATATGAACCCACCATAGTTTCTGGTCCCATTCAAGTTGTTGTAGCGGATGCCCTGATCTATCCTTAAAATAATAAATACCATCATATTTCTTATCCCATCCATATACAAGCATACGAAGTGCGATATCATTTGCATGCCGGATTAGATCAGGACTATTTATCCTTTCCCCCAGATCCATGATAAACCACATAGCTTCAATAACATGACCGGGATTTATCAGGCGACCATCAAATGTGTCGGAAAGTTCGCCACCTGCTGTAACGTTCTCCATGATCAATCCTGATTCAATGTCATAAAACTCTTCCATGACCTCATGAATACAGCTGTTCACAAGTTCTTCAATGGTTGATTTTTCCAAAAAATGCTCCAGCTCCAGTGAAAGGTTGCAAAGGATCATGGGCAAAGCAAAATTCTTTAAGTTCCTTGTGCCGGGAAATGCTTTATTCCAAGGTCCTTTTGGATTTTCTTTTTTTAATAAAATATTATCAAATGTCTTTTTTGCTATTTCAGCATATTCCTGGTTTTTGGCAGCAAGACTCAATTGTCCGAATGCCATTGCTGCAAATGTATATGAAAAGATATTATAAGGTTGAATAAGCGGATCTCCTTCCCTTGTAAGAGAAAAATACCAGTTGAAATTTCCGTCATGTCCGTATTTCCTGAGAAATTCACCTCCGGATAAGGCCATTTCAAGCCATTCAATCCGCTTTTCCACTTCATTGAACAATTTGGAAAACATCCAAACCTGGCGAGCCTGGAGCCAGACAAATTTATCGGTATCAAAAACTTCCCCGTTCCGCTGAAGACAGGTAAAATATCCTCCATATTCCCTGTCGGGAGAGTGTTTCATCCAGAATGGAATGATGTTGTCGAATAATTCGTTTTTGTATTGTAAGGCAAGGGAGTTAAAGTTCATATGCGTTATATTTTCACAATAAAGTTTTGTTAATAGTAATCTCTTTAACGTGACCTGTCCATCCCTTTAAAATTCCATTTTCCAGTTTTAAAATTATTATTTCCTTGCACACCAGATTTTCATCGGAAACAAAATTATCTTCTTGATGCTACTTTACTTTACATGTAAAGATTAAAAACGAAAGCAGAATCAGGATTGTAACAGGTATTAATCTGCAACGTATGTAAAAATTATATATCAGACGCATTATTGTTAATTTTTTAATGGTTGCTAAATGTTTACTAAGATAAATTATTCGGAAACTCTCTTCAATTGTTTAGGTTGTTTATCCAGTCCGATGTAATAATATTTATTAATTTTGGTGGTTTGTTTTATTGCTGATTTGGAAAAAAACTTCCTGGCAAGTTACACAAAGATTTATCACACTCAGAAATGTCGAGATTTGCACTATCTATGTAATAAAATTTAAATTTTGTTTAGCGGCGTGTTGTTTTTTTTTAGCAATTTAGTTTTTCGATTTCCTTTTTAATATCATCGATAACTTCTTTGTTCTTAATTTCTTTTCTTTCACCAACTTTTTCTGAAAATAAGTAAAATACCTTACCACCAAAAACTTCGGTAAACTTTCGATGTGTTTCAGCCTGTAAATTGTATTCCTTAAAAATCTCAGGTAATTGAATCCCTGAATTTACAGGCTTAATTTGAAGTCCAATGTATTTATCTTTAACTTGTATGAAAAAATCAACATTGAATAATCTATCCCAATCATCAGGAGCTGGTTCAATCTGAACATTCAGAATTTTCTGTAATTGACCGTAAATTGTTTGTATTTCAGTCATGTATCCCTCAAAAGTTCGGTCAATTACAAGTTGCATCATGTAGTCAATACAATCTTGTTCCGAGATTTCAGAAACTTCTGATTGAATTACCTCGGCAATTTTAACATATAGTTTCTTTCCTAATTCAATAATATGTTCTTTTGGTTTTACATTTTTGAAGTAATACTCACACCATTCATCAAGTGTTTTTGGAGAACATTTTCTTATTGATTCAGACGTTGGTCCAACATTTCTTTTAAAGTTAAGCTGGAAGCGATTCATTACACTATTTAAAATCCATTCTTTAGCCATTATTTCTATTTTGCCAATTAATTCTTAATGTATTTCCTCTTTCTAATATTGATTTAGCACGATTTTTAAGACTCTTACAAACTTCGTTTAATTCTTCTTCGTTTTGAATTACCCAATATCCACTATTCCACATTTTACTACCTATGCAACATCCATGAAATAAAATCATGTCCGTAATTAAATTACGCACATAAACATTAGTTACATCACCAGCCTCAAGATTACAATTATCCCTAATCTCACTTGATGATTTTCTTTGCTCATATCCTTGTGCATTAGATAAAAGATAGTCCCAAATTCTTAGTTGTTCTTCACTCATGGCATTAATTCTTTAGGCAGTTCGCATGTATGTTGCAAGAGTTGCTGAATTCTCAATTGAATCTTTGAAACTTTTCATTAGCCCAAGAGTTAAACTAAAAATCTCTTTAAAATCGAATTCTTTTAATTGTAAATACTTACCATGGGCGATATTATTTCTATTTCCAACCAATCTTTGGTTTATAAACTGACGCTTCGTTTCAAAAGTCATAGTCTCTATTCCTATCATTGCGCAATACTCTTCAAATATTTCATAATTCAGGTTATTTGTTTTAAGTGGAATTTTTTCAGGAAACATACCCCTCTTTTCAAATTCCTGAAACAAAATTGAAATGATTTTCGATTGCTTTGCAATCTTTTTAGAATCTATTAATTCATTTAATTCTTTTTTTATTGAGATTGCCACAAAACTGTCTTTTAATTCTTTTAGTTTATAACCTTTAGTAGTAACGTAATTATAATAATTATAAGAACATGTTTTTATAAAGCCTTCCCAATGGGCATATAATAAAGTAATTCCTGCCCGGATCAAAGATGACTTTGTAGATTCGTCCTTTATTTTTTCTACTACAGATTTGAAATCATCTAGTTCTTTCACTCGCCATACCCATTCTTCGTTAATGTTATCAAAAAGTATTCCAAGCGTTCTATTCTCTTTACTCATCTTTAAAGTATTTTTTTCCAAAGGGGACAACATTTTTAATTCTTGTCTCAGAATTTGTTCCTTTTCCTCCCTCTTTATATTTTATAAATCCCTCCTGAACTTCCAATTCATCAATCTTTTTCTTGATAAGTTTAATATCTTTTTCGTAGTAATTTTCAATATTATTGTAAAGTCCAATTGCAGATGCTTCAAAGTATGATTCTAAAAATTGTTGCCCTTTTCCCTCCTTTTGAAAAACAGTTTCTCCTTTTGCTTTATAAAGCAAATCAAAGGTTTTTTCGAATTTTTTCTTTTCAAGAGCTAAATCAAATTCTTTTGATTCTATTTTTTCAAATAAATTATTTTTCTCGTAGAAAATTGATTCATTTATAAAATCATCTATTTTCCCTTTTTTGTAATCAAAAAGCGATAAAGTAAAAAGTCTAAGAACTAATTCTTGATCATACTTTTCTTCAAGTAGTTTATCAGATAAATTAATACAATGTTGGAAGTGTGAACATTTTGATAAATCTAACATCCATGTATAAAATGTTTTATTCGTCATAACTAATAATGCATTTCGATACTCTTGACCTGAAAGAATTGTGGCCCAGTTTAACCTTTGAAATACTTCAAATTTTGCATTTTTATCCGACAGATATTTTATAATTTTAACTTCAATTCTATTATCCCTTTTAAAGTCTATTTGTAACTTTTGTGGTAAAGTATTCCACGTCATATCTTTTAAAAAGGGCAGATTTTTTGTCTCCTCCAAAATAGTTGGCTTTAAATCTTCTCCTTCTTTATCTTTTCCTTTCAATACACCTACAAATTGAAATATTGTAGATAATCTCTGAACGCCATCTACTACTTCCCATTTCCCATTTTCATTTTGATAGACAAATATTGATGGAATTGGTACTCCAATTAAAATAGATTCAATGAATCTCGTCTGCTGCGTTATTGACCATCTAAAAGCTCTTTGAAAATCAGGATTTATTATTATTTCTCCATCTTTATACATACTTATTAATTCACCGATAGACATCGAATAGCCATCAGTAATAAATTCTTTTTTTGCATTATTGACCAATTCAATAATATTATCAATATCTACCTTCAGCATATTGTATAAATTTATCTTTGTATTTAAAATCAATATCGCTATCTACATTTACTAATCCGTTTTTTATTAAATGAGCATTAATAAATGTTTTATTTTCTAAATATAAATAACAGAGCAGGTTGTTCTGATTATCATATTTAACATTATCATATTTAAGAAATACTTGTTTCCCTTTAGTTTTTTCTGATAAAAAAGTAGTTGCTCTACCATTATTAATCGGGCATTCTGTAATTCCAATAAGTTTTATAACTAAATCATTACTTAATCTCAATTTAACAGGACTAATAACTTCTTTTACTGTAAATAATTCTTCCCTTTTTGTTGAACTATCCTTGTCTATTTTAGAACCAAATTGTAATTTTTTAATATCAATCTTTTTATCAAGGATGTGGGGATCTTTAAATAAATAAGGAAGATTTTGAATTTCTTTTTCAAAATCAATTCCTTGATTATTTTGTTCAATAAATTCATAAGTAGTCCCCTTAATATCTTTTTGTGTAATTTCTAATTTTTCCTTAATTTTTGGGATAAATTCAGGATTTATTTCATAACCAATAGAATTTCTGTCGAGGTTTCTTGCAGCTAAAGCAGTTGTTCCACTCCCGGTGAAAGGGTCAAGAATTATTTCTCCAATGAATGAAAACATTTTAATAAGTCTTTTTGGTAATTCTTCGGGAAACATTGCTATATGTCCATTTTGACGGGCACCTGTAAAATTCCAATGTCCAGCAAAAAATGTATTCCATTCTTCAACAGTCATCATTGATAGTTCTTTAAGTTCTTTTGTTGGTTTTGGAGCAACACCCAGTTTCTTGAAAATAAGTATAAATTCGTAGTCCAATTTTAATATTCCATTTCGAGGATATGGATATGAACCCATTTGAACACCACCACCAGTCGTATTAGATGTAGTTACCTTTTGCCAAATTATAGCTCCCATGTAATCAAATCCGATACTCTCACAAAATTTTATGATTTCTTCTCTTATTGGAATTACTTTATAGCGGCCATAATAAATAGCTCTTGCAAATTGGTCTCCTATATTAATACACAATCTGCATCCATTATGAAGAGTGCGATAACACTCTTTCCAAACTAAATTCAGGTTATTAATATAGTTTTCATAGCTGTCATGGAATCCTATTTGATTTTTAGTCCCATAATCTTTTAGTTGCCAATAAGGAGGTGAGGTTATTGTTAAATGTACGAAATTATCAGGTATTTCAGTCATATTCCTGCTATCTCCGTTTATTATTCTATGATGTGTTTTCATTCTATGAATCTTTTAAACAAATATACGAAAAATGTCACCATTTTAGCAGATTGTTAATAAGTTGCTCTTAGTGTTCTATTACCTTTAATCATTGGTTGATTAAAATTTTATTGCTAAATTACTCGTTAGAAAAAATCAGTTGAAAGCTTAAAAACTTATTTTTACCTTTCAATAAATAATAAAAAATTACGGAAACTTCTCAAAAAACTCAGGTAACAAATTATTTGTTTCTAATCTTATCTCATTGGCATACTCAATAGAGACCGATCTATACGGCCATCGCAAATATTCTCCCACATCCGCCCATCCTCCCAGTAATGCCATAAACCTGTCGCATGCCTGGTTAGAATAATGATGAACCGTGATCAATGGTTCGATAAATCTTTTAATAAATTCACCAATTCTTTGCTCTAACTCAAGTCCTGCCTCTATGTCATCAACAATCATATTATACCATTTCTGTGCGGCAAAAGGATTCAGGCAGGCCATATTCGAATAACTTCCATGTGCACCGGATTTTATACCAGTTGCCAACCTATGCCCGGGAATAAAAACTGAAAGGCCATCATTGTTATTCCTTACCCTGGCATACCATTCAGGACAGGCATTTTCATCAAAAACTTTTAACCCCTCCAATGAAGGAATACTTTTTTTTAATATTTTCCATTCCTCCGGGTGGAGAACCTTTTTAGCATGGGAAGGATTGTATAAGATCAGGCTGATACCATCTGCTTCTTCTTCCATCTTTTGAAGGAAGGAAATTATTTCTTCCATGGTTGGAGGGAACCAGTCAGGTAAGATCACCTGAACAGCACAGGGACGAAGGGATTTAACCCTTTTCAATCTTTCAGCAGATATTTGAGGGCTCATATGACTTACACCGATCTGAAAAGGAATTTGCCTGCTTTCACATTTTACTGCAAGTAGAAAATTTATTTTATCAAACTCCTGTTCTGATAAGGAATAAAATTCTCCGGCCGTTCCATGTGCATAAATGCCATTAGGATTGGAAGATATAAGAATATCAATTTCATCGGAAAGCCTGGAATAATCAATCAACCCATTTTTATCTGTAGTTAACAGTAAAGTCATCCAGTTACCAAAAATCTCATTATGTTTATATGATCTCATTATTTAGGATTAATATATCCGGATATTTGGATAAATATAGGGAATATTCAGAATAAAATATTGTTGTATGTTATTACTAAAGCTTAATATCAGAAAAATAAGTGTTCTCTCCCTGCTTCATACATTGCCAGAATATTTTCAGTAGGACAGTCGTCCTGGAAATTATGGGTAGGTCCTAAAAAATAGCCGCCATCTTTAGACATAATATCTATTATTCTATGGACTTCATTTTTAACCATATTCGGAGTGCCTTCAGGTAAAATGTACTGTTCGTCAATTCCACCGGAGAAAGTTACCAGGTGTCCAAATTCTTTTTTTAGCTCAGCGGGGTCCATTCCGGCTGCACCTATCTGTACAGGATCAATTACTTCAACACCAGCTTCAATAAATGCTGGAATAAGTTCTCTTATTGCCCCGCAGGAATGCTGGTAATAATGCGCGCCATATTTTCTTGCAGTCTCAGCCATTTTCATAAATGCAGGCTGAAAAAATACTTTCCAGGTTTCAATATCAAATAAAAGTCCCTGTTGAGTACCAAAATCATCCCCGATTCTGAAAAAATCAATTTTACCATTGCCAGCTGCAAGCATTCTTTCAATAAATGGAATATTAAACTCAAGTACTTTATCAATCAACTTCTGGAAAAATGATGGATTCAGATAGGGCTCCATGAGACTTCGCTCTGTTCCAATCAATGATTGTATGGGAACCTGTAATAATCCGGGAGATGCGACTCCTGGGGCTGTCATTATTGCATATTCCTCATATTTATCGCATTTTTCATTTATTTCTGAAAAATCCCAGTCATCAACAGAAGGCCATGAATAATCATCCAGCTTATCAGGATCATTAATATCAGCAAGTGGGTAAGATACTTCATTCCAGTATCCTGCATTTTTACTAAACCGGGTATATTTCCATTCCACTCCCCATATATCTTTTTTATTACCATTGGAGAGAATAAGCGATTGGCCTTTATATTCAGGCCCAATCCACCTTAAATCAATATCAAGGTACCGGAAAAGTTCCTCATCACTTTTCAGTCCAAGATCATTCTTTAATCTTTCTCTCACCTCCGGAACATCCCTGTACATAAATGGCACTCTGTCTGTCGCCTGGTGACTCAGAGAACGGAGCACTCTTTCTTTATGAGTCATATCTTACTTTATTAATAAGTCCCATATTTATATGCAGTTTCATACATAGTTATTATGTTTTCCACAGGAATATCGTCCTGAAGAACCGGATGTCCCGGGGCAAAAATATATCCGCCACCGGCTTTTAGTTCATTTATTATCCGTATTGTTTCCTGTTTTACTTCTTCTCTGTTTCCCCTTGAAATTACATTCTGAACACTTAATCCTCCTCTTAAACATATTTTCTTCCCGTATTTATGTTTTATCTCAACCGGATCCATACATTCCGGCTGAATAGGATCAAGTATATCAATGCCCAGTTCAATTAATTTCGGAATTATTGGTTCAACGTACCCACAGGAATGAAACAACAATTTTATATTATAGCTGTGAGCAAGGTCTGCCATTTTTCGTATCCGCGGGAAGACAAATTCATCCATCATCTCAATGCTGATAAGGAGAGAATTCTGTATTCCCAGGTCATCAGCGAGGGCAAAGACATCAATCATATTGCCTGCTTCCTCAAACATCCTCCTGTAATATTCATAATAAAAATCCGTGATCCTGTCGAGGATAAAATTTGCTATTTCCTTATCAGCCAACATATCAATCATCAGGTGATCCATTCCTCTTAATTGCGTTGCATGCTGAAATACAGAACCTCCGGTTACCAAAATGGAGAATCCATCCCATTCTTTAAATTCCTCTCTCAGGTTTGAATAATCAAACCAGTTATTGTCCGGCCATAAATATTGCTCAAGTTTCTTAATACTTAATTCTCCTGCGAGAGGGGGGCTATCCATTTCCAATGTCCAGCCGCCATCAGTTTTATTCTCAATTTCCTTCATGCCCCAGAAACTGGCAATACTTCCTTTCCAGTCAGCATTAAAAAAATCACTTTCCGGGCCTGTATATTTTGGTACTGTGCCTGAATGCAGGTCAATACCTCTTGTGTCATAGAAATCTATGTTCAATGCCGTTAATAACTCCTTGTCTGTTTTAACGCCAAGAGTGTTTTTGAGTTTTTCAACCACCCATTTGGTTGCATTCAAATGTAAAGGGACCCTGTCAGGGTTCTCAAATTCCATTGTTTTCTTCACACGTGTCCTGGAATCCATAATTTTATGTAATAATTAAAGCATTTACTAATAATACGTCGTTATATTTTTATAATAAACTGATAATTAATATTTTAATGGTTTATTCTTATTTTGCGTATGTCATTAATAATCAATAATTTGCGCCTTTGCGTTTTTTTAATTTAACGAACTATTGTACTAAATAAGAAGTCTATAAATAAGATTTTAAACCTAATATATGGCTATTTTTTTATATGAATTTCAACTTTATCCAGGATCGGGAATCTGTCACCATTATCTGAAATAAAGACAGCTTTGTATTGCATGAATCTGTCAGTATTATTAAGCTCGGATTGGCTGGAATCATCAACCTTGATCCATTCCTTATCATAAAGTTCATTTTTGTTGGTAGCTGACCGGATTTCAAAATTCAATTGTGTTCCCTCAGGGATACTTGCATTAAAATTCAATTCTGCTCTTTCTCTTTTCCCATTCCACTGAAAAACTGAGGATTCATAGGTTTGTATCCATGATCTGTTATAAATATGTCCCATATCTTCATTTTGTGACCAGTGTGGTCCATTTGTGGGGATTTCTTCTATTAAGGGATTTTTAAACCTGTTACCATCGTTATAGAATATTTTGGAGAATGTATTATGATTTCCGTTTAATGTATGGTTTGATACAGCAATGTCCAGTTTCCCGTCTTTATTAAAATCTGCTGCAAAACCCTGGGAAGCTGAATTATTAATAAGCGCTGTGCGGTTATAAATAGTGAATCCGTTTTCACTTCCCCAATATAAAAAAGAAGGCAAATAATCGCGGACAAGAATTCCATGGTAATGAGGGCAGAAAATATCCAGGTGACCATCTTCATCAAAATCTGCAACGACAGGTCCGAGTGCTCCAAATCCGGGAAGCCATTGAGAGTTTCCGGGGTTGAATCCTTCAGGGCTGCCCCAGAATATATATTCCCCCATATCGAATTCCATATTACCAGTAATATCATTATATGAACATGCAATAATATCAAGCCATCCGTCCGCATTCAAGTCAGCTGTTTTAAGATCAGCAACAGCAGGGGCATCTAACTCGACTCTTCTATTGAAATCAAATCCGGTTTCATTTCCGAAAAATATTCTTACACCTACTTCATTATAAGAATTTGCTGCTATATCCAGCCATCCGTCTTTATTATAGTCGGCAATCTGAACACTCAGGGATCTGCCGGTACATGGGATCTCCACCCGGTTATTTCGGGTGAATCCCTGTGTTCCTCCATAATAGATTATTACTTTAGATTGATAATTACCTGGTGCATACGAACCAAAAACCATGTCAAGGAAGCCATCCTTATTCAGATCAGCCACATTGCTTGTCCCAAGGTAGAACTCTGACAGGATAGTTCTACCCTCTTTACTGAAGTCAAATCCGCCAGGTTTACCCCGGAAAATATTAGCACCGGCATACGGATCAGTTGTCAATCCATGATGCATGGCACTCATAATGGCAATTTCTGTATATCCGTCGGCATTAAAATCAGCCGAAGTAGCTTCATATCCACTACTCATGAATATCTCTGCCCGTTTTTTCACAGTAAACCCATCAGCAGATCCCCAGTAAATCAGGGCTGGAACCTTCTCACCAACAGCACCGCCTCTACTATTGCAAAAGATTACAATGTCATTTTTCCTGTTTTTCTTCTTAACAGAATTTGCATATATCGCACCACTGGTTGTTATTCCTGTAGTACTTTTTTCGAACTGTCTTCCTCCTTTACCATAATAAATGATTGATTCAGTTGAAAAGTCCTGAGTACCCCTGTTTATGGCCACAGCTACATCATTTTTCCCATCTCCGTCATAATCACCTATAGCTGTAGCTGCAATGTATAATGCTTCCAGTCCGGTTAGGTTATCCCCGGAAAATCCATTACTGCTTCCCCACAATATTTGTGCTTCTCTTCCCGAGCTTTCTCCCGCCCCGCCATATTCACCTGCAGGACCTATTTTTTGTTCGAAGTAACTTAGTATAATATCATTCCATCCGTCTGAATCAAGGTCCCCGATAGAAATATTGGAAGCTTTAAAGGATTTAATCTCCCGTATCTCTCCCCATAATTTGTTGCCTGAAGAGGGAATTATATATAGAAGATCATTGCTTGTTCCTATAATCAGATCAGTGGTATTATTATTATCAATATCATCTGAATTAATAGTAAGGCCGGAAGGACCTGTCGGAAAAAATAAGCTGGTAGTATCTATTGTAACTTTATTATCTCCTTGTACTGAACTCCAAAGGAATGAAATGGAAGAATCTCTTCGCAAAACCGCAATATCATTATATTCGTTTCTGTCAAAATCTCCTGATACAATACTTACCGCATGAGGAATGCCAACATCATAAAATCTTGTGTTCAGGTAACCTCTGTCACCACCCCAGTATATTCGCACAATGTTTCCCGGAGGTTGACCAAATATCCATGCAGCATTATTCAATGTTATAATATCCTGCCAGCCATCCTGGTTTAAATCTGCAATTGCTGCTTCTTTAATACCATTCCCCGGTAGATGTCCTGTGGTACGTGAAACCGTCCAGCCATCCTCTCCCCCGTAAATCAGAGTAATAAAGTTACGTGTATTTTGAATCCCATTGTGATTGGGAACAAAAACCAGATCATTATAACTATCATTGTTCAGATCGGCAGATTTCACCTGTAAGCTTCCTTCAAAAGCAAGTTCTGATTCTTTAACCATTCTGCCCGGAAAAACTTCAGCCAGTGTTACTGGAAGATTGTCAATCTGATCATGTGTATTACAAAAAATCAAATCAATAAAACCATCGTCATTATAATCAAAGTGATGAATGGTTCGGATTTTACCATCCCTGCTTATGTAGATATTGGCACCTGAAGCATCCAGCTTGCCATCGATAAAATCTTCGAATGAATCTTCAATAAAGGTTTGGGCTAAAACTAAAGGAATACATCCATAAAAAAGATAAAAACACATAAAAAGGGCAGATACTAATCTGTAAAACCTTTTAAAATATTTTTTCATAGGCATAAAATTATTTTAATTTGTTGAATGGAACCTGTATATGATTTTCGTTAAATAATTGTGAATCAATATAATGATTAATATGGAAACAATTATTTCTCTATATGTGATAAAGACACGGCATGCCGTGTCTCTACTCATTTACTCATTTACTCATTTACTCAAATACACATTTCCTCAATACACCTCTCCTTCCAGCAACCATTTCAGATTAAAGACAGCTACATTAATTTCGTCATATAATTTTTCCTCACCTCCTTCGTACAGGAGGTAAATTGTACCATCTTTGTCTGCTGCGAGGGAAGAATATGCACTGTGTCCCTGGTCTATCAGTCTTTTTACGGGCCATGTTGCAGTGCCATTAAAGGATGCCCAGACTGTCATCTGGTAACGCCAGCCCCCTTTCCAGTCGGGCATGCTATAAATCAATACGTCCCTGGCATCAGTGACTCCATCAGGAACTCTCACCAATCCGGCACACATTCCATAAGCGGGTTTACTGCCATATTTAAAATAGAAAGGTTCCCCTGTTTCGTACAGGTCATCTGAGGCATACCAGTCGACATACCTGGCACCACCGTCCAGGCTCCATGCTATTCTTCGCTTATGATCAATTGACATATGCGACCTGGAGTTATAGTAAACCCTGCCGTCAGATAATTCTGCCAGGGTTCCTTCACCTGTGCCTGTCATAATACCGTCACTCACATGCCAGGTTTTTCCTCTGTCGTCGCTATACATAGAAGTATTATAATTATACATCCAGTATTCCTGTGCATTGCTTCCTTCAGGAGGTTGAATACGTCCGGGAACTATCAGGCGACCTTTATGCTCTCCATATTTTAAAGTGATACCGCAAGACATTGCACTGATATCAATAGGAACAGTGCCCGGTTCCCCTCCATGTCCCATGGCATTCGGTTTAACAATTATAGTTTCCTTTTCCCATGTATTGCCATTATCCTTACTTCTAAACAGGCAAGGGTTATTAATTGAAGGTGATAAGATGATTATATCTCCCGTTACATCATCTTTTATTACATTACTACCATATACTCCTTTATCTGACATGTTCTCTTCCTGCGACCATGTTTTCCCCTTATCTTTACTTTTACGAAGTGATGAACATCCACGCCCGAATGCAAGGACAGTTCCATCCGGGGCAACAATAATGTGTGGTCCCCGTACCCTGGATTCTCCCTCTTTCATTTTAAATAATGTCTGCACCTGGTAATATGCAGGAACATTTGTCAGGTCACTTTTTTCTACCACATAATTAGCCTTCATTACATCTGTTTCCTGTATTTTAAACCTGGTGCTTACCACTGAATGTTTGTTCATGTTGTCTTTGTATTTTATATATGTAGTAGCGACAATAGTCCCATCAGGTAATATTTCCATGCCCGGGTAGCCACAATCATGAACTTTTTCTGCATAACTATGCAACAGTTTAATCCGGTATTCTCCTGGCCTGCTATTTTTAATATCATCATAAGTCCCAACCCATGCAACAAAATGTCCTTTAGTTGGGCTGTTCAGAGCTTTGTCGCGGAAAGCAATTACCAGTCTGCCATCATTTGTATAAACGCCCATATGTCTGTCACCTGTTAGTCCCCATGGAGTAGGTTCCGGCTCACTCCAGGTTTTACACTCATCTTTGCTGAACATCATAAGGCTTCGGCCTTTATGTGTATTCTCTCTCATTAAACAGCACAGTTCTTTCTGGGATGGGGATCTGAACACAAAAGGCTCACAGGGCATCTTCCCTTCCACATCAGCAATAACCTGTGGTTCGGACCATGTCATGCCCCCGTCTTCCGTTTTAGTTTGCAATACCTCCAGTAGTTCACCTTTGCGACGATGATAAAAGCCCATATAATTCCCGTCAGAAAGTCTCACAATGCTACTGAATGTCATAACACACTCAAATCCCAGGGGAGGTTGTTCTGTCCATGTTTTACCACCGTCTTCACTCATAATGGAAGGCATTTTCGGTTGTGCGGAAAATACCCATAACCTTATTTTCCCGGTTTTCATATCCATCATCCGGTATATACTTGGACAATTTACATGATTCCTAAAGTTTGGAGGTAACTCATTGTCCATTCTTTTCCAGGTTATTCCTCCATCACGGCTCACTGCCATGGGGCCGGCAGGCCCTCCATGACCGACACTCCATACGCAGAACATGGTTTTACCATCGGCCAGTAACAAAGTGGTGGGATGTCCCTGGTAAATGTCTTCAGTACCGGCAGCAATAATAACATGTCGATCTGTTTCCCCTGAAATATCAATAACCGGTAAATCCGGTGCATCTTGTGCCTGAGAAAAATAACCGTTTAGTAAAAATAAAAATAGTAAATACTTAAAAGGAACCCTTTTCATAATTAAAATTTTGTGTTTCATTTTTTTCATTTGTAAGAGGTTGATATTTAGGCTGTAAATTAATTTAATTAGAATTTTCTGTATTTTTAATTTAAAATCTCGAGTCTACTTCGAAAAATCATTTCCCCCTAAATCCCCCGAGGGGGACTTTTTGCAAGTTACTAATTTATAATGGTTCCCCTTCCATTGCTCTGCTATTCGCGTGCTGCTGAAGCTTCAGCGCTAGTATGATAAGAAGCAAGCTTCGTAAAGACAAGAAGGGGACTGGGGGGTAAAACCATTAAAAATCGTCAATTCGATTTTTTGGAGTGGGCTCAATCTTATCTCATGCACTGGAATTTTTTGAAAAACCAGGTCTGCCTGGCTTCCTTCATATAGAATTCCTATTGTATTTTCATCTATAGAGGTCAGACACGAATATCCCCTGCTTTTTAATTCATCAAGCAGCAACCAGTTTTTTTCCGGCCATGTCTGACCATCATCGAAACTCACTTTAATAGTCATATGATTTCTCCCGGTTTTGGAATTTGGATTTGAAAACATCAGGATGCTTTTTTTCTGTTCGTTTTCAGAATATTCATGCTTATGCAGGGATGCCATGCATGTGGGTTCGATCAGTGCCCCTTTTGATGTCGGGTGTTCGGCCCATGTATTTCCAAGATCAGAAGTAACTGCGACAGCTCTTCCATTGGTTTCTGTGGTATCCGACCTGTTATCATTGTGTCTCATGTTCAACATTAATGAGCCATCTGAAAGCTGTACTGCCATACATTCGGTGGTATTAAAGTATGCTGGATTACTTGTTTTCCAGGTTTCGCCTCTGTCTTTACTCCATGTTATGCATGAAAAACTGTTGCCATTTTCGTCTCTTCCTTGTGTTGGAAAAACCAGCGTTCCATCATCAAGTGTAATTCCGTGGCCTGGTGCAGGAGCCAGAAGCCACCACTCGCTTTTTTTACACATCCTGGTGAGATTAACCGGTGTCGACCAGGTTTGTCCGTCATCTGTGCTTTTTGTCACTAAAAACTGAGATGTTTCTTGAATACCAAAACCAGGCTGGGAACCTTTTCGTTTCCATTGATGTTCCCATGCATCTGATTTCCCGTTTAAATCCTTGATCCACCTGCCATTTTCATCCAGAACACCATGCATCCATAAACCTGCCACAAAGATTGTATTGCTGTTTTTATCCACCAGGATACAGGCATCACTGACACCATTAAATTTTTCAGGCAGGTCTCCATATTCATTCATGTCCAATACTATCCGCATAGGTTCCCAGGAATTACCTCCATCAATGCTTCTGCTCAGTCCTATATCAATATCTCCCTGCAGATCACGACTGGATTCTCTCCGAACATCATATATTGTGAGAAGTGTTCCTTTATTTGTAGTTGTCAGACCAGGTATCCGAAATGTATGCACTCCATCATCCATGTGCTGCCTGAGGGCAATCCCAAGACGAAGATCCTTTGATGAATCGGAAAGTTCTGGTTTGATAATACCACTGTTTGTCCTTATACTGCTGCAAAAAACACTTACTTTGTTTAACAGGTCTGCGTTATCATGGAGCTGAATCGATAACCAAAGATAGGTGGTATCGGAAAAATAATGATAATCTTTGAAAATAACCTCAGGTGACGGGAGCTGATCCTTCCCAAACTGAAATCGGGTTGATAACTCTTTATCACCTGAAAAGTACAACCTTAGCGATTGTATATCATTTAAACCTGTTGTACACTCAAGGTTGAATTTTACTTCTCCGACCTTAACATTCTCGTATAATCCGTATGAGATTAATTCCATTTGCAGCACAGGATTATTTTCTTTGTTTACTAAAATAGGTATCTGGTACTGATAAGTATTTAATTCGATATCATCTTTAATTAATCTGCAGGAATATAATCCGCTCAACAGAAGAAGCAAAATAAAACAATAAATTACTGTTTTCATTTGTATCAATAGTTCGTAAGATTACAATAAAACGCAATGGCGCAAAGGCGCAAAATACTGAATCATTTATTCAAACTGCACAAGCTGTTTATTCAATTAAATAACTATACAAATCCCCTCTTTCCAGGTAAAACCTTAAACTCAAAGGCTTTCCCGAAGGTAATATTTCTGATTCATTCCACTGTACCTGTTGTTTAATTTTATTCGTTGTAATTACTTTACAGGAATCTTTATCATATCCTTTTTTTACTTTACCGTGCTTATCGAGTAACTCAACTTTAAGTCCGCCTATTGCTACATCTGTATTGACAAATAATTTATCTCCTTCAGGTATAAAAGGCAAAGTTTCTATTATTCCTTCAGAATCAGATGAATTTAAAGATACCATACCATCGAGTCTCCATGCTGCACGGGCAATTGACAATATCTTTTCAGGTAAGTAACCTCCGTGAGTAGTTGTCATAGCTGTATAATACATCCACATTTCATCTCCAACGATCACGGGTGAATTGCAAACACCGAGGATACTTCCTGCATCATAAGGATAAGGGCCTAAAGGTATAACAGGGGAACGGTCGGAACAACGATCCCATTTTCTTCCGTCCCTGCTGTGAACAAGCTGTACATCAATCGGACCTTCCGAATTACTCTGAAACGGTCCTTTTTTTACCAGAGGTTCCCCGGTACGCCTGAAATGGGTTACCAGTCCCAGCCACTGGCTTCCGTAAGGAAAGGCCGACATGTTATAAAATTCGGAATGAGTGCCTCTTTCCAGTAATCTTGCCTGCTCATGATCAGTTTCATCTGTAACCATAACCGGTTCCGGTTCTGACCAGTTCTCCATATCTTTGCTAACGGAAAGGAAAACCTGTCGGCCTTTCACTCTCGGATCACTTCCGATCTTATGAAATGCAAGATATTCGCCGGTTTTGAGATCCTGTGAAAGGGTAATGGTATCGCTGCTGAACAGTGCAGGTTTCGGGTACTTTGTCCAACGCAGCCCGTCAGCAGAATAGGCAGCCCAATATGCACTGCTTCCTGTGTAAACTTCTGCTGATTTAAATTTCTTTTTAAGTTCATTCATCTCCGTTTCGCTGATACCTCCCTTAACTGATCCGATAGCTTTGTATCTTTTAGCAGGGTCAGGGTCCCATTCATCACGGATAAAACTCGGACTATGAAATTCGAAAAGTTGTATCATATTATTCTCACCCAGTTGTCCAATTACAGGACGATTCCAGTTGATCCCATCATCTGAGGTTGCATAATAAACTGATTTATAACGACTGTACCACATTCTGAAAGTTCCGGTACCGGGATCTCTCAATACTGTACCATAAATATAGATCCTGCGATCCTTTTTACCGGAATATTCCTCCCCTAGTTCCCATGGCATATCTGCCTCGAGAACAGGATGTTCCAGCTTTGTGGCAGGATGCACCTTACGCTTTATGTCCTGTATCTTTGCAATCAGCAGATCATCTGCGAATAATTGTTTTTCGCTTTTTTTCAAAAGAGGAAATTGTGAGGAACGGTCACCATGATCACATCCGGATGACAGAAGAGAAAAAGGCAAAGTTGGTGTTAGTGAGCATCCTAAAGCTATACCGGTGGTTGATGACAGGAATTTTCTACGTGTAAAATTCATATTAATACTATTTGTCTGACAAATAAAAGTAATTATAAATTTTCTATATAACCAATTTTTATATTAATTTTTTTCGGAATGAATTGAAAAAATAAAATTATTATCAGGTAAGTTATTATTTCTCAGAAGTTTTTTATGATCATTGCCCGGAGCAGGGAAGATTCATTGATCTCCTCCTTTTTTTGTCTCAATAATAACCACGCCATTTGCGCCACGTGATCCATATACTGACGCACTCGCATCTTTGAGAATGCTTATATTTTTTACCTGGTCCGGGGTAATTGATTGCAGTATGCTGCTGCCCACCGGCACTCCGTCAACAACAATTAATGCAGCACTGCTTAGCATCAATGAATTTGTTCCTCTAATAATAATTTCATTACCAACCACTTGTACACCTGCAAAACGACCCTGTATCATTTCATAAATGTCTTTATACTGATGTGAAATATTGATATCTTCCTCACGCATACTTTCCACTGCATTTATTTTATCCCTTTCACTAATATGACCATAACCAATAGCATGTTCCAGATTTTTTTCACCGGGTTTGATTTTCAGATTAACTGCAGCGAATCTTATTTTATCATTAAGATTAACTTTTTGAGTATAAAAACCTGATGCTCCTATTTTTAACTGGTCTTTGCTATTACATGTAACAGAAAAGCCACCCAGGGTGTCAGTAAGTACAGTCTCTTTTGTGCTCTGTACTTTAATTTCAGCATTTATTAATGGGATACTGTCGAATGTAGTCACCATTCCCCTTACCGTGCGTAATTGTGCCTGCAATGATAATGAAAAACAGAAGGATGTTATTAACCATGCTCCTGTTAAAAATGTTGTTTTCATGGCTTATATTATATAATTATTTTTCCCGATTCCCTTTTATCTCCCTGAATAAAAGACAAATAACAGAGCTATTCACCCTATATTAAAGTACCAGGGGACTGTCTCATAAATGTTTTTTTACCACAAAGGACTCAAAGTATGCACGAAGGACACAAAGTATATATTCATGATATACAATACTTTGCGTACTTTGTGTTGTCCTTTCCGCGAGCGCCAAAGCTACTCTGCGGAGGCGCTGTGTGCTTTGTGGTTAAACATATTTTGACTTATGAGACAGATCCTAACTGAAATACCTCCCAGCAACATCTTTTGCATCCTCAAAAGAGCTTGCTTCATATGCCAATGAAACTCCGGTAGGGAAACGTCTCTTAATATCTCCGGATAATAATTCATTTTCCCCGACCTGCAACCTTAATAAAGCTATCTTTCTTTCCCTCGCTAATGAATAAACCGTATCTAAATCATTTAAAGAGGATTGTCCAAAATCAAAACATTGAATGGAGGGCAGACTGAATATTGCCGGAATATTAAAATCAATCTTTCCACAGGCATGTATTCCGCCTCCTCCCATTTCTTTCAGCACGAACTCGTCATGATGTGCTACCTGTTCAGTATACATTTCAGGGGAGATCATAATTGCAGAATCATTACGGATAAGTATTTTCCCCTTAATAGTTGTTGCATGCTGATGTAAAAAATCACCCTGAACGTCTGTACAATATTTCTGAAGGTATTTTGCAAATCCCACCTGTGCAAGTGTCATCAGGTGAAGTCCTTTTTCTGTCATTTCAGGTTCTAATATGAAATCTTCAAAAATTCCACTTCCCCTTAACAGTTCAAGTGAATCAAGAGGTCCCTGAAGATCGGGCAGAACAATTTTAATGTACTTCTGCAAGTTAGGATAATCTTGTAATATATCACTGTAAAATTTATATCTCTCAATAATTTCCGGACATATTCCCTGGGAAAAATCAAGGGGATCCTTTTCGAAAATGGTTTTATATTCTTCCCTGGTCTCAAAATGACAAACCCATGGGGGATTATTACCTCTTTGCTCTACTTTTCCGCCAAAAATAGAAGCAATTATAACTGTCCCGAAATTTGCCCTTATCGTATAAGGAAGGTCATCCTGAATTTCTGAATGAAGAAAAATACTGGTGTCAAAAGCATGTACGAGTTCATTATACAGCATTTTTTCAGGATTATCGAATATTTCGCAGTGAGGGAATGGCTGAAGATCATTTGATTTTGGGTAGGGGAAAGTACATCTCAGGGGTAACCTGTCTACCGGTTCCCAGTTAAAAGACTGAATGAAATTCTTTTCTATCTTTTGCTGTTGCTCAGGGTTAATACGATCTTCAAGAATATGTAATATTATTTCAAGTTTTTTAATCATAATTTTTTGTTGTGTCAATTATCACTAAAACGCCCTGAGGGGCAATATAATTCAACCTGACAACTAACTGTGTAAAAAATGCTACTGAAAGAGTCTTTAAAACTCCTAAATTTAATACAAATATGATTACTGAGAGCTATCCTTATCCTAATTCTTTTTGAATTATAACAGGAAATCCATAATTTACAAAAATGAGGAAGATTGTTCAAAATGATTATCCTCCAACCACTTCCTTGTTATCTGATGAAATAATTCCTCCACTTGTATCATCCATGTAAGATCTTCCCGTTGACTCGCAAAATGATAATAACGATCAGGAAAATAACCTGGAGGATATGCTAAAAACCGGGTTTTTTCATATACTTTTTGTAACTCATCCCAGGCGGTATTAAACTCATTTAATGCATGATAAACTTTTTCCATCCCTGCCTTTTGTTTTACTTTATTATGTGTATCACACGCTTCCAAAGCAAGTAAAAGTCTGGGGGCAGTTACCTGGAAATTATTCAATGCAATAAATACTTCCCAGTGATAGCGATTTCTTCCTGACTGAGTGTATAATCTTTGCAGAGCCTGAGAAATTTCAGGATACTTATTTATTACCTGGCGAGCCCTTGTCAACCTGGAACTGTAATTTCTACTCCATTCACCAGGATTTTGGAGGTCAGGCAATCCTATCAGGCGGGCAGTAAAGTCAACATTTTTGTTGTTCCTGATTTTTTCAGCATCCTGGGGGGAAAGATAATGGGCAATCCCGGGTAAAACAAATAAAGCATTATTTATATCCATCCGGTTACCGGTTTTATTAAATGCCCCTGCCCAAAAAACTGCACCTTCACGTAATTGAGCATATATTTTTGAATAACCTGGCATAGTAATGCCATATTCCCTTTGTAAATAGGCTTCATCAAATTCTTCCAGTGTCCGTTTAAATGGTGACCAGCTATATTCCGCTGCAGCGAGGAATCCTCTCCAATAAGTTTCCATGTGTGGGGAGCGGTCGTCCCATGCTGTACATAACATGCCCTGTATTTCTTTTTCAGCAGCCAGCTGTGTATAACTCTGAATGGCAGCGATACCCCTTGATGACATCCCCTGTTCCCGTTCATCAAATGGAAATAAGCAAGCCGGGCCTGACTGCGCTGCAGTGGCGATCATTGCCTGTAAATTATGTTTTTTATACCACTCCAGTGCAAATATATTTCCTTGCTGCCTGGCCATGCTATAATTCCATCGCATATAAACACAGTTTTCCGGAAAACCCAAAACTATCTGTTCCAGTTTTTCTTCCCCTGCTTCCCATATCCTATTCACATCTTCAGGTGTTATATCATTATTATGAGTTGTTTCGTAAACCCCTGCCTCTTTTAAAGGCATATCATCCCAGAAAATAGGGATACGGTCGTTTTCCTCCGCAAATGCACAAACCTTTTTTAACCAGTAGAGTTGTAAACTTGATTTTCCTTCTTTATCAGCAACAGGTTTACACCTGGGACAAAGTCCGATATTCCCGGTTTCATCACCGCCAATGTGCAAATATCTTGCACCAGGAGTAGCTTTTATTGCATCACTGTATAGGTCAAACAGTACCTGGTATGTACCTTCATTCAACGGGCAAAATGCCCAGCGGTTATTTTCCACTTCCCTTAGATGAGCATATTCAGGATGCTTCAGGATATAGGTGGCATGGCCCAAACCCTGGACCAATGGGGAGATTTCAATATGTCTATCCCTGGCGTACCTCACCAAAGCAGCCATTTCTTCTATGCTTATGGCATGCGGGGCTCCCACTAAAGCTTGCTTCTCATAACGCAGTTTATCCTCAAACTCAAATATTATTGCATTGATTTTATATCGTGCCAGCCTGTCAATACATTCATAATAATAATGCATGTTATCAAGATGATGTTTTATATCGAAATGAACAGCACGATAGGAAAGAGAAGGTGCATCAGTAATTTTACATGCAGGTATTTCGATATTGAAATCGCGGGAATCTTCTAAAAGTTGTTCCAGTGTCTGACATCCATAGAATAACCCTGCCTCGCATTTGGAAACAATCTCAGCATTCCCGTTTAATACAGTCAATTCGTAACCTTCAGAAGATTTGACAACTTTATTATCTTCCAGTATTTTTAAAGTAAGTATCCCTCCGTCAGAAGTATCAGAACCGGTAATCTGTAATAATATCTCTCCCATTACAGGCCGCCTGAAATCCCCACTTATCTTTAACCTCAAGGAAGTACAATATGACAAACCTTTGCCTTCAAGTACCTGTATGGCTTGAGGCTGGGGAATAATTTTAAAGGAAGAAGGTAATTGATCTGAACTATAAGAACAAAATCCTGATGTTTTAATACTTATCAGGAAAAATAGACTTAGGAGAATATTATATCTTTTTTTCATATTTAAGCTTTCAAAGATGTGTTTTATAAACCACTTCATGTCCATTAATTAAGTTATTGCAAAACAATCATTAATTAGTGTGAATATAATATAAAATATATTTTTTATTAATTCTATATGATTCATATCTGCCAACTTATATGAAGCGGTACAATTTAATATATCGCCCAATGGCAAGATCTTGGGCTATTATATTTGATTATCCCCAATTTTCCTTTCGCAAGTCTGCCGTCGGCTGACTTGCGAAAGGAAATAAAGGTTGTGTGATCTCATACCCAAGGCGTTGCCATTGGGCTGAATTAATCTGGGCTTTCAGCCCGAAATATATTATACTACACCAATTTAGTTTAGGTTAAAATCATAATAAAATACAATAATTATAGATTAATCCTTAAAAAAATGTGTATGTAAATTTATTTTAAACTTAGTTTAATTATCATCCAATATCCTGAATGTATATAGTGTCGTATTCCTTATATAAAACCTTATATATACTGTTTTACCCTTCAATTCAGAAATATCCTGTTTCCCGTTCCAGCTGATTGTTTGGTGTAGCTCATCTTTAACCAATACCGGGTCACAGTCTTTCATGGTATATCCCGGGTAAGGCTGGGCAGGAAGATGTTCAACCGGAGGTTGTAACAGTTCCGCTTTTATCATACTACCCAATCCCGGAGTTGGATTTTGCACCTGTGACCTGAAATTTATCTCAATCCTATCCCCTTCCAGTACAAACTGACGTGTAAGTAAATATCCTCCCTCAGGACCTGCCTGCAATCCAATAAACCGATCTCTGCCAATAAAAGCCAGACCAGTTCCCCTGAACCTGGTAATATTTTCGTCTCCCTTCTGTCCATAATATCCCTGGGGAGTATTCCCTCCTAGTCCATAATAAATCCTGATACTATCACCTTCAGGTATCATTGAATGACGGCCAATGGATCCGGCATCCCATTCTCCCGGTTTCCCGTTCTCAATAAAAGGTTGACGATCCGGCAACCGTTCCCAGTCAAAACCATCCCTACTCCACATCAACTGGCTTTGCCTTGGAACAGTTATGGTTTGATTATCCATTATATCCAGGAATCCAAAGTAAACTCCTTCATATAGAATTACTTTCGCCCAGTCAATATCCATTTTATTCCCGATCTGTGTTAATTTCGAATCGTCCAGTTCGTCCATTACTACAATGTTTCTTGGATATGTCCAGTTTCGCATATCTTTGCTAACTGCAACAGATACACGTCTTTTAGTATTTCTGCCGGCATAAAAACTTTCCTCCCTTACCAGAGCCTGTGTGGGAGGCCTCCGATACAACAACCATTGTTGCCTTTTGTTGTCACGAACCAGTGAATAGGAGCCATCTGAAACTCCGTGAAAAAGTATCGGATCCTCTGCCATTTCCCATTCTTTTCCGTCAGGAGAATACATGAGCACAATGCAGCGTTCATTCTCTCCAGGCATCACTTTTGACACCAGTGCAACATATCGTTTGCCCGGATCCTGTGCCATGGTATCCAGAATCACATCATGTAAATGAGCAGTGGTAAGAGGAGTGCCCTTTTTTTCATACAGAACTATATTCGTCTTTTGTCCGTCGATTGGAAACAGATCGAGTTCAGGCTTTGTCCAGTTAATCCCATCCCTACTTTCGACATACAGGGTGGAATGATTCCTTGCCGCGCTGAAACCATCGGTACGTCTTATGACATACCATCCTTTATACATTTTTTCCTGCGGATCATATATCACATTTGATACCATAATTCCCAGGTACCGGGGATTTGATCCATCCAGGTCAGGGTATAATTCCCAGGGATGAAAATCGCCAAAATCCAGTGGATTACCGGGATATTTTTCAACGGGACCTACAACTCTTTCCAGCCCATACTTATCCTCAACTAAATAATCATCAAAAAGAAATTGCACCCTGTTACCAATGTGCATTGGTTCCCCGTTGAAATAACTTTCCCGCCAGGAAATATTCTCTTCCTGTCCGAATGATACTATAGCTGCATAAAAAAAGAAAAATGTTAAAAAAGAAAGTTTTCTCATACTTGATATTTTTATAATAATGAAAATATATTTCAGGATTCTATTCCGAAAAGTCTTAATCTTAATTTTCAATGGTTAACCCCCCAAGCCTGCCTGTCGCCTGTCTGTCGGCAGACAGGTAGGGGTATTAGACTTTTTGGAGCAGATTCATTTTTGTTAACTTAAAACATCTTCATTACTATATGATTGATTTACATTTATCTTAAATTTTTCACACCTGGTCAACCCTTGGATAAATAACAGGTAGTTGACCTGGTTCAACGATCCCCCCCACACTTTTTAATCTTTCCCGAAGCTTTTGGATATTGATCTGTGAAAAGGGGATGTTCTCCTTCACCACATGGTCTGCTGCCATCCCTGCTGCTTCACCCATGGCCATGCAAGGAGCCATAACCCTTACAGGTCCCAGTACCTGTCTTTCCACGCTCACTGCCCTGCCCGGACAAATTAGATTTTTAATTGGTTGAGGAACCATTATCCTGTAAGGCAAAGGAGTGGACAATCCCTTTTTGATTTTATATGTATAACCGCTAACCTTGTCATCAGCAAAAGGTTGCAGACTTGGTTTCTCAGGATCAGGCAAATCCCATCCATACATGCTGAATCCTATGCAATCATCAAAAGCCCGTTCATGAACAAGATCATCCACAGTCATAATATATTCCCCGATAATTCTTCTTGTTTCACGGATACCCAGTTGCGGAGCTATGGTTTTGATTCTGGCATTCCTAAAGCCGGGAAAATATTCTCTCATTATATCCATCAAACGATGTATCTCTTTTCTTCCCCTTATCATCCCCTCTGAAACAGAGGATCCATCTGTGCCGTCAATACCTATCAAACGGTTTGTATTAATATAAAATTCCGTTTCATTTACCAGTTTGGTGCAAATAAAAATATCTCCCGGGAAATCCCAGATTCCCTTCTCTTTCAATGAATTTATCAGATCCCTGAATTTTGGATCCCCTGATTTCTCAACCCCCCTGGTAAGTTCTTCCTCATCGACGCCATATACATGAAAAATGAGGGATGAGACTGTCATCTTCCCGTCTTCCTCTCTTCCTTTAACTGTTTTACAGCCACTGAATTCAGCAATATCAGCATTTCCCGTTGCATCAATAACTGCTTTTACCCTGACCATAAAAAGCCCGCTCCTGTTAAAAAGAATAAGATAAGTGATCGCATTGTTTTCAATAATCACATCCACTACCTGGGTATGCAATAATACATCAACACCCGCTTCTTCCATTTTTTCATCAAGGAAAAGGTCAATTTTAAACGGATCCAGTGGTATTCCATGAATAAACCAGTTGTACCAGCCATAGGGATGATATTTCTTATCGGGTATCAAAGAAGGAGATACAGCATATCCTTTTACAGTTGCTTCTTCGACCAGGGATCTGAATAATCCTCCTGTAACCCATTTCCCTTCCTGTGTCCTTCCGCCAAGCCAGTGCGAAACAAGGCCGGTAACGGCCATACCACCCAGCTGACCCATTCCTTCAATTAATAATGTTTTAAGTCCTTCCCGTTTAGCAGATAAAGCTGCAGCACATCCTGCAGGCCCTCCGCCACATACTGCAACATCATATTCCAGGAGAACCGGGATATTTTTAGTATATAAAATGTTGTTTTTCTGATTTTTCTTCATGTTGTTCTTTTCTTAATTTATTGCTAATTTAAGGATATGTATTTAGTTTAAAACCTTGAGTCTACTCTGAAAAGTCATATTATTTTAAATATCGCCACAGATTCACAGATTAATTTATTTTAATTAATTGATAATCTGAGTAATCTGTGGCAATTCCTTCTCTTAAAATTGAAAATATATCTTTTCGGAGCAGACTCAACCTTTATTATTGTTTGACACTTAATAACATCATCAAAATTATTTTCAAATTCAGCCCTTTTTAGGTTCTCCCCCCTGGGGGAGTCAGAGGGGGCATACAGTTCTCCTCTCCCCCTAAATCCCCCAGGGGGGACTTTCTAACTGCCACATAACAGCTACTATATATTATTTAATAACATTATCAATATTATTTTCAACTTTAGCTCTTTTTGAGGTTCTGGGGGAGTCCAGCCTGCCGCCTGCCTGTCGGCAGACAGGGCTGGCAGGCAGAGGGGGAAAACGGTTCTCCCCCCTTTACTCCGTATAAGCTATCTGTCTCTTTCTATTACTTCAATTCCCATCAATATTCCTATGTCTTTTATCTGCTGTCTAATATCACCAAGTGTCGCGCAGTGATGAATTCCATATAAAGAGGGGAAATGCTGATCTCTCACTTTCTTAATATTATCCACCTTAGCAATTATTTTGGATGTACACATTACATGATCAATATCTTCCCCACCGGTATATATAGCATGACCGTTTACTATCTCACCAGTATGCAATCTTATTTGCCTGATAAGACTATGTATTTCCCAAAGAGTAACATGTTCTCCAACAGGCCATTCCGCTCTTATACCAGTACTCGAACCAGGAACTTCCGGTTTGTCTCTCACCGGGCTTTCTGCATGAGTGGTAATCACATAAGGCATTCTTCTGTCATCACCATATGGATTAACTGGTATTCCACAATGCAAAACGATCTCTACTCCATTATCAATATCATACATCTGGTCACCCAGCATACTTGGTCTTCCTGTAAGTAAATAGGCTAATACCTGGCTTAATAATATATCCGGGTAATTCTGACAAACTGCCTGTATTCCCCTGGTTTTAAATCCAAGTTCCAGCCCTAATCCTGGATTGTAACGATCTTCCAGATTACCACTTCCGGTAACAGATCTTATATGAGTTGATACTGCATTGCATTTATATTTTTCCCTAAGTGCATCAAGAGCAAGATAACCCCTGGCCGTTTTTATTATTTCAGATCTTGAAGCCTCTACTTTTTTTGCATCCTTGATCCATTGATCTGCAACTTTTTCAGCCTCCCTGACATCAATTTTTTTGTATTGTTCATAAAATTCCTCAGGATCAACCACAACTATCTCTATATCAAATAATTCCTTGAAATTATATAAATATTTCTCATTATGATACTTAGGATAGGATTGATTGTAATCTCCAAACTTGTAATTTACATTTGCAATGATTTCATCCTTACTCCCTTTCACCATTAAAATTTTAGTTTCCTTAAGTTCTTTTATAACCTTAATCAGCTTAACCTTATATACCAGATCCTGGAACATGAATTCGGTTACAGAGGGATTACAAAGATTTCTTCTATCCAGCTGGGCAGTTAATATTTTTACTTCAGTATAGTTAGTACCTCCTTCAAGAATATTTTTTTCATCATCTTTTACCTTACCTGTATTAAATATATGATAATGATGACCACTCATAAACTCGAACAGATTATAAACAATAATTGTTGGCAGCCCGGTAAAAGCTAATCGATAGTCGCTATCTACTCTTCCGATGATCAGCACTCCATCATAACTACTTTTATTTTGTTCTACTTCCTTATATGCATCTGTGATTGTCCCTTTATACTCTATGAAATCAATTCCCTTGCATGCATTCTGAAGATCAGATAATACCTTTTCATTCGTCGTAAAAGTCAAAGGAGGGCCCCCGGAACCAGTACAACCACATCCAGAGGAAGTGAAAATGGTAAATACTTTTGTATTCCTGATTTGCGAAAATGCTGATAAAAAGCATAATAAAACAAATACGATAAATAATGAAATCTTTTTCATAATTGTAATATAATTAAATATTGTAATAAGTTTTAACAGAAATTTTTAAACTGGAATAAATGCAATATATGAATAAAAGTTAATCAGATATTTATTTTTTATTTTATTGGTCTGACCGAACCCACATGTTAATGTGTAATACTTCTGTTACAGGTCATCGAAACATGTGGGTTTCATCATATTGTATGCTGCAGCAGCCAATAATGTATTAATTTATACTCCTGCTGTGTCTTTTAGGTAATTCTTTGTCATCCTTTGATCATGTTTCAGGTGTGATATTAACGCCTCTCTTCCTGCTCTGCATCTACATTTCTTTTTTAGGTTCTCCCCCTGGAGGAGCCAGAGGGGGAAAAGTTCTCCCCTCTCCCTTCCTGCCAGCCGGCAGGTTGGAATCTCCCTTGGGGACTTTTAACTGCCAATCAACAGCTACTTCATTTCATTTAATAACATCATCAATATTATTTTCAATTTTAGCCCTTTTTAGGTTCTCCCCCCTGGGGGAGTTAGAGGGGGAAAACAGTTCTCCCCCTGGGGGAGTCAGAGGGGGAAAAACAAATGCGATGTAACTACCCATATTTCATCCCTCAAACTCCTCCCCCCCTAAATCCCCCAAGGGGGACTTTTAAGCCGTTGGATAACAGTTGTTTCAATTTGTTTTATAACATCATCAATATTATTTTCAACTTCAGCCCTTTTTAGGTTCTCCCCCCTGGGGGAGTCAGAGGGGGAAAACATTTATTGTATAAATAGTAAGTCCCTCCACTTCCTTTTTATCTTTAAAAAGAAAGCTTGCCAGATACCCAATAATCACGCAGCTTATAATTCCAATACCGCTATAAAGGAAGAAATGCAATGAAGTGTAGTTTTTCACCAGGAGTAAAATTATTGCACTTGCTAAAGCTCCTGCGATTGCTCCTTTTCCATTAGCCCGCGTACTGAAAATACCTAAAATAAATACACCTGTCATAGCACCAGTGAATAATCCTGCAAACTCAAGAACAATATCCCAAACGGAAGTTATATCGAAAAATGTCATTACAATTGCGATAGCTGTCCCCAGGAATCCCAAGCCACCGGTTATCCAGCGGGCCAGTGCCACTTTTCTTAATTCTGTTTTTGAGACGACTTTACGATGCAGGAAATCGCGCATAAGAACAGTAGTGGAACTGTGTATGGAACTGTCAACACTTGACATGGAGGCAGCAAATATGCCTGCAATTATTATCCCGCTGATACCTGAAGGCAGGTTCTGTCCTATGAAAAAAGGAACTATTTCGTCATTTGCAATAGTCGGATCCATTAAACCGGGATTTGATTTATAAAACACATATAATGCTGTCCCCAGGCCGAAAACGAACAATGCCCATGGTATGGAAACAGCTACATCCATCCATAAAGCCCTGGCAGTCTCTTTTTCATTCCGTGTAGTAAGATACCTTTGTACTACTGACTGATCGGTGGACATAGTCCCCAGCCGGTTAAAAATATTCCCGACGATTATTACCCAGAATACCGCAGTTGTAAGATTTATATCAAAAGTGCCAAAGCTGAATTTATTATCGTTCCATGCTACCTGTATAAATTCATTCACACCGCCATCCAGGTTAAAAATTATGTATGTGATACAGAGTATGATTCCACCAAATAATACCAAAGCCTGGATCACATCAATCCAGATCACAGCATGCATACCACCCAGCACTGTATAAGCAGTAGCCAGACAACCGATAATGAGGATACATGCAATGGCATTCATGCCTGTGACAGCAGAAAGTGCAATTGCAGGGAGAAAAATAATCGCAGCCAGCCTGCCTATGAGTTGAAATAAAAGATACAGGGTTGCGATAAACACACGTATAAAAGAATTAAACCTTTTTTCAAGATATTCATAAGCGCTGGTGACATTCAATCTCCGGTAAAACGGGACAAAAGCATAAATAACAACGGGTACAACAATAAACCAGGTAAGCACACCTGCAAAATAACTCCAATTGGTAGCAAAGGATTTTGCAGGAATAGCCATGAAGCCGATGGAACTTACCTGTGCTGCCATCATACTTAAACCTGCTGCCCAGAAAGGTATTTTTTGTCCTCCCAGGAAGAAATCTTTGGAAGATTTGTTTTTTGAGGAGAAATAATAACCGAGCCAGGCGATCAGTGCAAGGTATATGAACAACATGGAATAATCCAGGACAGAAAAGTGACTTTCCCTTACCTGATTGATATTAACTGTCAGAACCTGTGATGTCAGTATACCTTGTTTTAATTCCCCTCCGGGGATAACTACCTTCCCATCCCATTTTACAGCTCCTGAATTTATAATAGCATGAGGTAGTTCCCCCCTCTTGTACCAAACATCAGTGATGGTATTATATGATAAAATATCCTTCGGGAACCGGGATTTTTCTTTCACCTGTTCGCCTTTTCCCTCATCCTCTCCATCTGACCCGCTAAAAACAAATAGCTGTGAACCACCCATGGGTACTGCTGAAGCTCCCATAACAGGTAAGGGCATATCATTAAGTTTTTCCCATTGGATAGTTTTACCCTCATGCCTGGGATCAAACATAAAAGCATCTGAAAGATAAGCTGAGTCAGATTTCCCACCAAAAAGAAATAAGCATGGAGCTTCACCATTACTCTGAATGACAAGAGATGAACCAAATCTTGCAGGACCCGGCCATGCGTCAATAAATTGCCATCTCCCCTGCATACCCTGTTCCAATTCAAGTTTCAGAAAGTTATTTGTTACTGATTCATTATCATTTTGCTGTATTTTCCCTCCTGCTATAAATACAGTTCGATTCACTGATGCGGCAGAAATATATGAACTTGCTTCGGGTAGAGAAGGGAAGTTGTCCTCAATTAACATTGTATCCCTGTCAATATCCCAATGCAACAGGAAAACATCGTTGAACTTTTGACTGTCATTTTGTCCACCTATACAAAGTACTCCATTTTCATAAGCAACAGAAGCACCATAGGCAACAGGATGAGGTAATTTCCCAGCATATTTCCATTGAAAATTATTTCCTTGCTTCAGACATACAAAAATAGAATCAAGGTAAATTTTTTCATGTCTTTCACATGAAGTTATATTAAAGGTAGAACCTCCAGCTATAACCAGGACATCATTGGAAAGGCCGGTAAATGCTCCTGTAACGCCATTTTTTAAAGGTATTTCAGGAATTTGGCATAATTCTACATGGATTTGCTTTTCCGGTTCAGAGCTTTGGGGATAAGCATAGATAAACCTGAAAAATAATGTACATAAAACAAGTAGATGTGTCTTTTTAAATTTCATAAATAATTATACTTTATAATCTTATGATAATAGATCGTTAATATTTTATATTACACAGAGAATGATCATTTCAGAGATTAATTTAATGTCACACATGTTATTAGTAATAAGTATTCTGCGCCTTGCGCCTCTGTGTTTTATTTTAATTTAACGATCGGTTATTATGAAATTTGAACAGAATTCTTCTTTTTATTTCATTAAAAATCAATCAATTAATTTCAAAATTCCCCCCTCTTCAAGATCTTTTTTCAATAATCCCATGTCATTGCCGGTTAATTCCTTTAATGGCAACCTGCAGGGACCGCAATCTATCCCTATTAAATTCATGACGGCTTTCCCTGCCCTGATAGGTCCTCCATGCCTGTTTAAAATCTGAACAAGCCTGACTGATAATAGCTGCAATTTCCTGGCTTTCTCTATTTCTCCATTTTGAAATGCTTCCCATATTTCAAGATAAACCGAAGGCATATAATTATACGTGCTTCCAACTGCTGCTTTCACTCCCATGCATAAACCTGCCAGTAAAACCTCATCATAGCCATGTAAAATCTCAAACTCACCATTGTTATAAGCGATACATTGCTGCATATCAAAGAGATCGTTATGGGTAAATTTAACTCCTGTAAAACTGGGTATTTCTTTCCGGGCATGAACGAGTATTTCACTTACAGCAAATTGTATCCCGGTGAGAGAGGGAAAATGATAATAATAAAAAGGAAGGTTGGGCACAGAGTTCGCAACAGGAGCAAAGAATGACAATAAATCTTTTGCGCTGGCAGGTCTGAAAAAGAATGGAGCAAAAGCTCCTATTGCATCAGCACCTGATCTCCCTGCATGATCAGCAAGATCAACGCTCTGATGAAGACTAGTGCCACCAATATGACAAATTACTTTTAACTCCCCCCTTGAATACTTCATCCATTCCACAAGAATGGCTTTTCTCTCTTCTGTAGTTAAAGACGGGCCTTCCCCTGTTGTTCCACAAACAAAAACACCTGATACTTTGGATTTTATAAGATAATCAGCATATTTTTTAATTGGTGTAAGATTTATATTACCCTTGTTATCCATTGGTGTAAAGGGTGCTGCAATTAATCCATTTAATAATTTTTTATTCATGTTGTTAATTTTATAAATAACCGCTTATGCGGTTTGATTTTAGAATATAATTGATAATAATGATAAAGTTTTAATTCTTTGCCTACTCATGAAAGTCGAAATTACGATTTCCAATGCCTGTCACCCCCATCCCCCTAAAGCCTGCCTGTCGGCAGACAGGTGAAATAGCTTATAAATCAGCAGCTTGCAAAAAGTCCCCCTTGGGGGATTTAGGGGGAGATGACTTCCCGGAATGACCTCAGTTCTTATTTCTGTAAATAGTAAGATGATCTGTTTTTTTGTTAAAAGACGGGAAAAACAGGCTTGCTATATATCCTGCTATAAAACAGGAAATAAATCCGGAAGCCGCAAACAGAAGTAAATGAACAGCCTGGGTTTTCCCTACCCATATTTGCACTAATATACTGGTAAATATACCTATTAATGCACCTGCGCCATTGGCTTTTCGTGTCAGCATTCCCAGGAGGAAAAGCCCACCAAGGCTTCCTAAGATAAGACCCAGAATTTTATTAAACTCATCCCATAATGATTTAATATCAAGTGTTGCCATCATAAATGCAAATGAGATACCCGCAAGTCCGAGAACTAATGTTGCTATCCTTGGTAATTTTAATCCTTTCATATCTTTTGACCATCCAAACCTGAAATGTATGTCAACCATATATGCTGTTGCTGAAGAGTTCATACTGGCACTCAGAGTGGACATGGCCGCTGCAAATATCCCCGCAATAAGAAGTCCGCTGACACCCGGAGGCATTTGGGTAAAGATATACCATGGAAATATCGCATCCTGGTCAGTTATTGTAGAACTTAACATAACAGGATTTTCCTTGAAGTATACATAAAGAGCCGTTCCCACAAAGAAGAAAATTAAAGATGCTGGTATTGTCAGCAATGCATTTGTCCAGACACTCTTTGCCGCCATTTTTTCTGTTGAAGTGGTAAGATAACGCTGGACTATGGTCTGATCAGTACCATAGGTAGTGAGATTTGTAAATAATGTTGCAATAAGTACTGTTATCAGTGTCGGGTTCGTAAGGTCAGGATTCACATTGGGAAGACTGAATTTACCATCAGAGGCTCCCATCGCAATAATCCCCGTGAACCCTCCCTTCACATCCAATGAAATCAAAATAACTGCAAGTATAGCTCCGCCAAGCAGAACAACAACCTGTAGAGCATCTGTCCAGACAACAGCCTCAATACCTCCCATCATAGTATATATTAAACTAAAAACACCCATCAGGGTAATACATAGAAAGATATCAATACCTGTCACTACATTCAGGGCAATAGAAGGAAGAAAAAGAACAATACCCATTCGTCCTATCTGGAAAAAAATATAAGAAATACTGGTAATGACCCTGGTGGCTGTATTAAATCTCTGTTCCAGGTATTCATATGCTGTAGTAATATTAAGTTTCCTGTAAAAAGGGATAAATAATATAATAATAACAGGAGCCACTACGACAATCCCTGCATTAAAGAGTATATAACTCCAATCGGTTGCATAAGCTTTTGCCGGTATAGACATAAAGGTTATGGCACTCAGTGCAGTGCCGAAAATACTCAATCCCACAGCCCACCATGGTAACCTGCCCCCCGCCCTGAAATAGTCATTTGCATTTTTCTGCTTCCTCGAAAAATACCAACCCATAATGACCAGCACAACAAAATATATGAAAATTACAGCACTGTTAAGAAATCCGAAAGTTTTTTCCGGAGTTGTTATCTCTGCTGACAGGATCATTGGAGTCCTTATTCCCGGCCTGATCTCTCCACCGGTAATCATAAATCTATTCCCGGTTTTAATAATATTAGTGGTAACAGGTAAAGGAATTGGAGCCACCGAATGAATAATCACAGTATTGGTAATAGTGTGAAATAAACGTATATCCCTGCTAAATCCGGGATGGTTGTCCTGCATTACCGCAATCTGCTGTTGAAGTATGCTGACAGTATCTTCATTAACCAATTTCCCATGTTGTTTACTATATTCTTCCAACTGCTTACGAATCTGATACTCCTCCATCATGATTTTTCCGTCAGATCCACCGAAAAAAATGATATGATTTGCCCCGCCAGACACTGCTGTTCCTGCCATTACCGGGAACAAGGGACCTTCCGGTGTATCAAGTTTTTTCCATGTATTCATCCGGGGATTATATGCATAACCATCATTCAGCACTTCAACCGGATGGTCAGGACCAAAATTTCTCCCGCTAAACAAATAAAAGCAATTATCAAAACCATCACTTTGTCCCGTAGCTACCGCGAATGCCCTGGGAGGTCCCGGCCAGGATGAAAGAGATTCCCATCCCCCGGCAACATTTTGTAAGTCCAGTGCAAAAAAGTGATTAGTGGCAGCTCCGCGTTTTATTTCCTCCTGGCCTCCGGCAATATAGATCTTACCATCAATGAACGCTCCTGCCATATATGCAAGAGGGACAGGAAGAGATGGCCATGCTTCAAATGACACAGAATCATTAATAAATTTTATTAAAAAAACTTCACCGGAAATATATTTATCATTGCATCCTCCTATGCATAGTACACCTTGTGGCAAGCTAACACTATAACCATAAGCCAGCGGGTGAGGTAATATATCCTGAAAAATCTTCCAGTCTTTATAAGCAGAATCCAGTGATCGTATATAAATATCTCTGTGCCATTGCTTTACTCCTCCTTTCCATGGAGGATCTCCAGGAAAATTTGCACCACCGGCAATAATCAGGTTAAGATCAATAATACCGGAAAAAGCCCCGGCAAGTCCCGGTTGAATCTCCACCCCCGAAGAAGGAGGCAGGATGTCAAACTCAGTCCAGATAAATCCCTCGGTGCTGCCAGTCAGTTCAGGCTTACCTTTTGCACCTGAATGGATGACAAAAAAGAAGGATAAGGTAATTATTAATGCTATGATTCTCATATTTCAAGATCAACTTTTCATTATATTTTGTCTCTTACCAAGAAAATTATAATAAGGTGCAAAATGCTGTATAATAGCCTTGCGAAATCCTTTTTTATTCCTTTTCCTGAGCAATTCAAACAAATCCTTGTGATTAACCCTTTTGCCACCAGTTTTTTCAATCTCAATATTTTCAGGCAGAAAATATTCCTGATATTTCCTTGTGATAAAAACAGATACAGGTCTTATTACATTCTGGAATTCAATAATACTTTTATTTCCTGTTATTTCACAAAGTTTTGTATGAAACTCAAATTCACTCTCCGGAGAATATCCCCCGGTACTAAGAGGCATACCTCTGTTTACGATTTCCTCCAGTTCCTTAATGTGATTGTCATTTAAATTTGCAAATACAAGTTCACAAATCCCAACCTCAAGGGAAATACGGAAACCAAGGAGATTAAATAAAGCTTCTTCTCCAAGCATCTGGGGTTCAACCACCCTTTTTAAACCATCAAACAATGCAGGTTCGGTTAAGATCATCCCTCTTCGTGTACGTGTTTCTATCAATCCCAACATCCTCAGCCTGCTTAAAGCTTCCCGTAACACACTTCGTCCAACACCAAGCGCTTCCGCCAGTTCATGTTCATTCGGAATGTGATCACCAGGAGTTATTCCCCTGGTCTTAAAATATTCCAGCAATTTATCCTCTACCTGATCCACTAAAGTTACCTGGTAGTTCCTTATTTTCAGATCATCCAAACTTTTCATATTTCAGGTTTTATATTATTAATAATATTTGTATGACAAATCAAAATAATTACATTTCATTCTTATCTCCAAATTTTTTTATCAGAATTTTATCAATAAAAAAACAACTGATTAACAAAAAGCTAGTTATCAGTTGTTTAAGATTAATGTATTGGTAAAAATTATAAAATTAAAGTGATTGGATAGCATGTTTCAGTTCGGCGGATTCTCATTTCGTCATTTTTTCCAGGGGTTGATATCCGCCAGTTGGCGGACATAAACCCCTGGCTATTAAATTGATGCCCCTCCGGGGCAAAGCATAACCATTTACTCATTTACTCCCTCGATCCCTTTGATCCCTCGAGGCAGGGCATGCCCTGCCCCTACTGCATACTCTCATTACTCATCTCTCATTACTCATCTCTCATTACTCATTTCTCATTACTCATTTCTCATTACTCATTTCTCATTACTCATTTCTCATTACTCATCTCTCATTACTCATCTCTATATTACTTCTCTCAACCAGTTTCTTAAGGTCTGCCTCGTATACCCTTCCCTCTGCATCCGATGCAAGAATGATCCACGGGGCATTTGTAGGGAAAGGGTGTCGGGGGCCTGTTACATTTTGTATAAAACTGTTATATGATGGAAAGGGGGAAATAACAACTTGTGGATCACTAAATACATCTGTTTTGCTTGTGTCTATCACGGAAAATGTAATCACAGCATTATGAGGGAATGGTACAGACCGGTCATTATCCCCATGGCCTGCTAAAACAACCGAATTATCTTCAGTAGTCATTATTACAGGCCTGCTGGGACGTTTCATTCGACTTTCAAGGACAAGATAAGGTTTATTTATCCATTTCCCCTCTGCACTTCTAACCCGAAGCACAAACTGTGGTTTCCCCCCGGTGTCCAGGCTGCTTTTGCTTGTTACCCATAAGGTGCCGTCGGGAGACAGTGATGTGTTAAAATGATCATCAGCAGTTTTATTTCCCTCATCAATGGTAACTTCCTGTCCCCAATTTTCAGGAGGATTCCCATCTTTATGTTCGCGGGTCAATACTGCATCCCGAACCTGGTCTGACCAGATCACTCCCACTCCTCCGGGAATTGGTGTTATCACACAAATATCATCCTTATCCATTCCCTGTGCGAGGAGAATAGGTTCTGACCAGTTTCTTCCTACTGATGAGGAACTCCAGACATATAGCTTTGCATCAACGACAGTTGCAACCCACCAATCCCCAATACCATCCTGTGCAATGGTTGCAGTTTCAATCGGATCTATACATGAGGGTGGAATGAGTTCTGCCAGTATACGCGATCTCCAGGATATTTTCTGTGAATCAATACCTGCAATGACACGAAACACAGTCAGCGATTGTTTACCCACTCCCACGGCAGTAATTGCATTCCTGTCCAGCCATACGTCAGCACGTCCGGGAACTTCTTTCAGATCCTCTGTTGCTTCCGGATGCTCAATCCAGCCTTTCCCAGTCCTCTGCCATATTGAAGGCCCCGTTGACCGGGGAATCAAAGCCCACCAGGAATCATGCATATACCATAATTTGGATTGTGGCTTATCTGCTGTCGGAGAAGGAAAATCAGTCTGGAAAACTGGAATCGAATAAATATTACTCTTTATTTTTTGAAGAACTTCCTGGTCAACCTGAACTGAATATTTTGCGTGCAGATCTTCTAGCCATGTTTTCATAAGATATTCCTGGTAATCATCCAATGCTTCCGCCTGAGCTTCAGCAAAAGTTTTACCTGAAGGCTGTAAAAGCTCATATACTATCACAAAATGATCCTTATCCTCCCTCTCAAACACTCCGTAAATTCCCCTCTTCCATTTAACACCGTCAACCAGAGGATTATCCCCATGTAAAAATGTGTCCCTTTGTTCTGAAAGCGGAGATTTATTTTCTCTCTTAGAATATTCTGTAAACCAATCACCCTTATATTTGGATTTTTTCAGAATCTTTGAAACCTGTTTCATTGCCACTTGAGCAGATTGCCTGTCATTTGCGGTATATATTCCTGCTACAAGTCTCTCATCCCAGGTGTAATTATTTTTGTTCTTTTCAAAATATTCAACTAATCCGATTGTATCCAGAGTTGACTTTAACCAAACCTGTTTGTTTGTAATAGCCAGTAAAAGCATTGCATCACGGTATTCCCAATACTGATTACGGAATTCCGGGTATTTTGAATCAAGTTTATAATTCTCATACAAAGTAAGTCTGTATGTAACAAACTGATCATACAGGGAGAGAAAATATTCTTTAATAAGATTTATTTCTTCATCAGTTTCCTGTTCTGAGATAAAATTTACAAAATCCTTTATGTACACGTTTTTCCCATCAATAGTGCATAAAATCCTTTCCTGATCGACACTTTCAGGAAGATTCCAATCACCTTTATAAATTCTTTCATCAGCATAAGGTATTAAAGATTTCAGAACTTCCGGATTTTCTGTAAAATTCCACTCTTTCTTCAGTTTTTTTGTTAATTCACGCTGAATTATTTCAATCCTTATATCCTCTGCATTTTTTATCCATTTTATTATTGATCTTTTAGCCTTATCATATGGAGGAATTTCTTGATTATCAGGAGGAATAAAGTCGCGTTTATCAACAAATTTAATTATGTGATATCCGTGTTGTGTCCTTACAGGTAATGAGATTTCACCCGGTTTCATATTATAAGCGACAGTTTCGAAGTTATAATCAGACTGGAAGGCAGTAAAATAGCCGAGATCGCCCGAATTAACTTTCACATTCTGATCCTCTGAGAATGTAAGTGCCAGTTTTTCAAATGATTCTCCTTTCAAAGCTCTTTCCCTTATTTTCATCGCCTTTTTGTATGCTTCCAGGGTATCCTGCGGATCCTCCTCATTATTTATTTTAACAAGAATATGACTTGCTTTAACCTCATATTTTAATCGTTCATATGCTTCCCTGGCAAATTTTTCTTCAGTCGCCTGGTGAGTTAAATAAGGTTCTGCAATTTTTATCCTGTACATTGCCAGTTCATTTACAAAAGAAATGTTCCGGTTTAGCTTCTCCTCCCTTGCCTGTGCCAGTTTGAGTTGCATGTCAATAAACACTTCCAGGTACTTGTCAATATCCTGATATGTGGAATCATGAAGATTTTTCTGATAGTAATAAAGAAATTCTGATGCTGTTATTTCCCTGTCATGGACAACTAACAGAATTTCGTCTTTATTACTGAAGCAGTACCCTGAAAATATCATTGACCATAAAAATATGATCGTTAATGAAGCATAAAGTCTTTTTTTCATTTTCAATTATTGATTTTATTAATATTCTCAATATTTTATAACAAACTGGTAATTAATATCTTTATTAATCGCTTGTACTGTTTGGTATTTTTAGATTACAAAACTTTTAATAAATGTCAAATGTATTTTTAAACGGACCCACCCCCGGCCCCTCCCTAAATCAGGGAGGGGTGAGGATTCATTGTTAAATTGCTAAGTTTAGCAAATAATTAAGTAAAGAAATTGTTAAATTCAGTAATAAAACAAAGTTCCATCCCCCTCCCTGATTTAGGGAGGGGTTAGGGGTGGGTCCGGAAAATTAAAAAATTTCATAATCTCCACTAGTAAAATTAGGTAAAATAAAACTTAACCATTATTATCAATTTTATTCTAAAATCAAACCGCACAAATGTGTTTAATTATATATTTTTAAATACGCATATTGCTAATAATTAATACTCCTCTATGCCTTTGTGTTCTATTTAAATTCAATAAACCATTGATATTATATATATGCTGGCATATCCGAAATTACCATGTTTCTTTAATTTCCTTAATTGGAACAATGTAAACCTGAGGCAGATCTTTTTTCTCTATATCAGATGTATATATAATATAATTCCCTGAAAAACTGAAATTCGGGTGAACATGTACCCTTGCGGGAGAATCAATGCTTGCATTGGGCCAGCATAAGGTCTTTGCTCTCCCATCCTGTAAATTTATAAGGATCAACGGATTTTTAAATGGATCCTGTCCGTCTGTAATAAACCATTTACCATCTTTACTTATTGCCCCATGCCCTAATTTTATTTCATTGCTGGTATAATGTCTTGTGTAATCTGCACCATTCAGATCAATTGAAGCAATAGAGACAGGCAGCCATCTAGGTTGTGTTTTCTCAAAGAAAAACAAACGATCGCCCAGGGGAGACCAGGAATCATGAGTTGCCCTGTAACCATAGGGAGTTACAAGGAAAGGTTCATCTGTCCCTTTATCCACCCTTATTATTCTTGTCCTTGCCCTTTCAGACATCGGCAGATTCATATCGTTCTGTTTGTCAGGTAAAGGAACATAAGTGATCAGGTCAGGATTTACCGGATTAATTAACTGGTGTGAGAAATTTCCCGAATCTTTTTCAAAGACTTTTAATACTTCTTTAGCTTTCAGGTCAATCCTGAATATACAAATAATGTTATTCAGTCTTGTACATACAATTGTATATTGCCCATCATTGGTAATACTTGGTCTGAATTCCGGTTCTGCAGGCAATTTACCGGTGAAATCCATTACTATTTCTTTTTCTAAAGTATGGACATCCATCTTATAGAATTTCCAGCCAGAAATATAAATCAGGCTTTGGCCATCAGGATGAATGCATGCTGAATTAACACCTTCGAAAGTCAATTGTATTATTTCCCCGTTTTGAAGATCGCATCTGTAAACATCCCATATCCCGGACCGTTTCGAGCGGAAGATAAGATAATGGTCATCTGAAGTAAAGGAATTGGCGTAAAAGTAAAATGCATCACTTATTGAATCATGGTGGGTTATCTGCCAGACATCATATCCTGTGTCAGGATCACTGCATTTTATCCATTCAATAGCTGCCTTGTTATTGTCTCTTTTACCTGATGTGCATGAACACACATTTATAAGTATGCAACAAACAAAGGGAAGAATAATCGTTAAACGGGTCATAATTAAAATTTATAGACAGAAACGTCATAACAAAGATAATATTATTTTCGGATCAGGTTAATTATCGGCTGATCTCAATAAAGATAAGTCATGTACTTTAAATCAGACTAATCTTTAACACAGCGAACTGACAGGCCATTTGCTTTCCGCTTATTTCATAAATGGCAAGTGACACGTTGCCCGGAGTAATTGGGATCACCCTGATAAAAGCATCTGAAAGCGCTGGATTCGGATATATAAATACCGTTGATTCGCCTGTATTTTTATCATAAATCCCTGTGCTTTGTGTTAAGCGTAAAATATCCGTTCCATTTATTTCTATAAGTTCTCCTGTTGTCAGATTTTCTGCTTTAACAACTGACACCATTTCAGATTGCCCTTTCCCGGCAAAACTGATCAGGTAATTTTGTGCATTAACTTTTATTAAAAGAAATAGTGCAAAAATGAATATGGCATTTTTCATAACTTAGCCAATTAATAAATTACAACTAAAATTATGTAAAAAAACTCTGAAACTGATCGAGATACTGTAAACTTTGCGGAAAATTTTTTAATCCGGGACGCACAGCCGTGCGTCCCTACCCAATCTCTTGATCACCTTGATCACCTTGAACATATCGCAGGGCATGCCCTGCGCCTACACCAGCCATCGCTCAACTGCCTTCTCCCTTTGATCCCTTTGATCCCCTTGATCCCCTTGATCCCTCGATCCCTTGATCCCGTGATCCCTCCTTCCGTTAATAAATGTTAAAAAATTTGCATTACGAATATCTTCGTATTATCTTTATCTACGAAATTTTTCGTATTATGACAGCAAGAAAACACCTGCATCCGACAGAAAGTGAACTTGAGATCCTGCAAGTATTGTGGGAGAAAGGTTCCGCAACAGTAAGAGAAGTATATGATGTATTAAAGGAATTACGGGATATAGGATATACAACAACCTTAAAAACAATGCAGATAATGACTGAAAAAGGATTCCTGCAACGTGATACCGCTACCCGTACACATGTTTATTCTCCACTGGTATCTATGGAGAAAACCCAGAAACAGTTCATGAATAAAATGATCCATGGTCTTTTCAGGGGATCAGCAAGCCGCATGGTAATTGGCGCTCTTGACAATGAGGCACTGTCCCCTGATGAAATACAGGAGATAAAAGATTATTTAGATAAAATTGAAAAGTCACAATAATGACCATAATACAACATTTTTCACATCCTCTGATCAATGCAGCCGGCTGGACGCTTTTACACAGCATCTGGCAGATCATACTGATCGCATTGGTATGGAGATCTGTAATGTTTGTCACAAGGGATCATCATGCCGGAATAAGATATAATATCACTCTTATAACCCTTTTCTCGGTTCCCATATCATTCATCATGACATTTTTAAAACAATGGGATGTATTTAAGAATGCCCGGCAAATTGTTTCATTCGAATTTACTGATGCTTCCTGGCCTTTACCGGGGGATAAGAATTTATATGTGTTACCTGACAATTATCCTTCATTCATTGAAAACCTGGAAATTATAACACCATGGATTTTCTGGATATACCTGACAGGATTGCTATTCCTTTCTGTTAAAGGGATCATGTCGTACCTGGAGATAAATTATATCAGGAAAAATAATACCATTGAAATCCCGGATGAATGGAATGACAGGATAACCGTACTAATGAACAGGGCCGGACTATTAAAAAAGGTAAACTTGTTTTTATCTGAAAACATCACAATTCCCCTGGTGACTGGATTCCTGAAACCATTTATATTGTTGCCTTTATCAATGTTCTCTTCATTGAGCCCTTCACAGGTAGAAATTATCCTTTTACATGAGTTTTACCATATCAGGGAAAAAGATCATTATATAAATATGTTACAGAATCTCCTGGAAATCATTTTTTTCTATCATCCTGCCATGTGGTGGATAAGTAACAGGTTGCGAAGTGAAAGAGAAAAACGTGTTGATGAATGGATTGTACAGGAAACTGCTGATCCCGTCATCTATGCCAGGGCACTGGTGCAACTGGAAGAAAGCAGAGGATCATATATTAAACCCGCGCTGGCCGCAACTCATTCGTATAAACTTCTTATATCACGTATCAATAATTTTATGTTTATGAAAAAAACATCATTTAATTACCGTCAGATGGTAACAGCCTTTATAATAATACTGGCAGTTGTTGTCGCTGTTATTGTAATAAGTCCCGATCTTCAAGCAAATAACAAATCAGTTAGTGCTGAAAATACTAAACCAACTCTCTCTTTAAGTCTCCCGGATATCCCTGAATTTTCTCCCCCGGAAATAAAAAAGGATACATCATTTAACCTGGCAGAGGATTCTCATATTCATAAGAAATATATTATTCATCTCGATGATGGGACATTCTTTTCAGGAGACAGCCTGAGCATGGAAAACCAGGAGCAAATTAGAGAAGCGCTGGAAGAAGCACGGTCAGCTCTTGAACTAGCAAGAAAAGAGATCCTTGAAAAAATGAATTCAGAAGAATTCCGGCAGGAAATGGAAAAAGTAAGGGAAGAAGTACAGAAAACCTTAAAAGAAGTAGACAGGGAAATAATTTATAAAATTGACACTGCAAAAATCAGGCATGAAATAATAATTATAAAAAAAGAAGTGGAAAAAGCCCTTGAAGAAGCAGGATTAACGGAATTTCAGCAGGAAGAATTAAGAAAGGAACTGGAAAAAGCAAGTAAAGAAATCCGGACCACGTTGGATCAGGAGCAATTGCAATATTTACAATCTGAAGAATTCCACGAAGCCATGGAAAAAGCACAGGAGGGTATCCAAAAAGCTTTGGAATCAGTTGATTCTTTAATTGAAAACACTGTAACAGTTAAAGATATCAGGATTCAGATTATTACGGATGATATGATCAAGGACGTCATGAATTCATTGGAAGATTCGATGAATAATGATTCTTTATTATTACAAATGTTCGATGATGTTAAAATTCTTAAAATGGAAGAGTTTTTCAACTCATTACCATCCGTACCCGGGGAAGAAAATATAAATGAAGAAGAGCTAATTAAAAAATTAGAGTTACTGGAAAGTACAATTTAGTTTCCCTGCTTTTTATAAACAGTTTTGCATACAACTCTTTTGGTCTTTCTCCCACATCCATTACCTTTGTTAAAAAATGAATGTCATGATAGTTACTTGTGTTTATGTACATGTAAAACCTGATGGCATCCAAAGGTTTATCGATGCAACTGTTGCCAATCACTTCGGATCAGTCAGGGAACCAGGGAATCTTCGTTTCGATTTCCTTCAGCAGGCTGATGATCCTTGTCAGTTTATGATTTATGAGGCCTATGAATCAGAAGAAGCTGCGGCAGCGCATAAAAACACTTCCCACTACCTGGTGTGGCGTGATGCGGTGAAGGATCTTATGGCCGAACCGAGAAAGGGGGTGAAATACAATATTCTTGAACCGAAAGACCGATCAAAATGGTAAAATCCTTTCAATTTTCAGGAATTCCTGTCATACTCTTCAAACCCGGATCACTGGCCGAACTTCCCGCTTATATTAAAAATTACGGTAATACCATTGCTCTTGTGACCGGGATGCATTCTTTTGATCGCACCCCTTCTTCCGTGAAACTTTTTACTGATCTTGAAAAGTACGGAATAAAACATTTCAGGATCACTATTTCAGGGGAACCTTCCCCTTCTGTGACAGACCATGCTGTAGATAGTCTGAAGAACGAAAAAATTGACGTAGTGGTTGCAATTGGCGGTGGCAGTGTTCTTGACGCCGGAAAAGCCATTTCAGCTATGATGTATAAAACAGGGTCGGTTAAGGAATATCTTGAAGGAGTCGGAGTGAAAATGCATCCCGGCACAAAAGTGCCTTTCATTGCTGTTCCGACAACATCAGGAACCGGCAGCGAAGCAACATGTAATGCGGTGATATCCGAAGTAGGAAAAAACGGATTTAAAAAATCGCTTCGTCATAAGAATTTTTTGCCGGATATAGCTGTTGTTGATCCCGAACTTAGCCTTTATTGCCCTCCTGATATAACTGCAGCAAGCGGGATGGACTGCTTTACCCAACTTACTGAAGCATTTTTGTCGGATAAATCGAATCCTTATACCGATGCACTGGCTATGGAAGGAATAAAGGCAATAAAAACTTCCTTTGAGCGAGCTTGTAAATCAGGTGAAGATATCGGGGCAAGAACAGGAATGTCATTTGCTGCACTTACTTCCGGTATTTGCCTGGCTAATGCAGGACTGGGTATCGTACATGGATTCGCCGGGGCTATAGGAGGAATGTATGATATCCCTCACGGACTGGTTTGCGGGATATTGATGGCCCCTGCCAATGAAATCAATGTCAGGGAACTCAGAAAAAATAAAATAAACCCAACCGCACTCAAAAAATATGAAATGCTCGGAATGATCTTTTCCGATGAGAAGAACAAAACAAATGATTATTATATAGATACTTTTATAGAATACCTGGAAAAATTGTCATACCTTCTTAACTTCAAGGGATTAAAACAATATGGAATAAATGAAGAAGATATTTCAACCATCTGTAAAATTACGGAACATAAAAATAATCCGATAAAATTATCGGAGAATGACTTAATAGAAATAATTAACAGAGTGCTTTAAAAATAATTGGAACTGTGGATTTACTCTGAAAAGTCTATTCCCCCTAAATCCCCCAAGGGGGACTTCTAACTGCCAAATAACAGCTACTTTATTTCATTTATTAACATCATCAAAATTATTCTCAACTTCAGCCCTTTTGGGGATTCTCCCCCATGGGGGAGTCAGAGGGGGCAAACAGTTCTCCTCTCCCCCTAAATCCCCCAAGGGGGACTTCTAACTGCCAAATAACAGCTACTTTTTTTCATTTGGTAACATTATCAAAATTATTCTCAACTTCAGCCCTTTTGGGGATTCTTCCCCATGGGGGAGTCAGAGGGGGCAAACAGTTCTCCTCTCCCCCTAAATCCCCCAAGGGGGACTTCTAACTGCCAAATAACAGCTACTTTATTTCATTTATTAACATCATCAAAATTATTCTCAACTTCAGCCCTTTTGGGGATTCTCCCCCATGGGGGAGTCAGAGGGGGCAAACAGTTCTCCTCTCCCCCTAAATCCCCCAGGGAGACTTCTAACTGTCAAATAACAGCTACTTTATTTCATTTGGTAACATCTCAAAATTATTCTCAACTTCAGCCCTTTTGGGGATTCTCCCCCATGGGGGAGTCAGAGGGGGCAAACAGTTCTCCTCTCCCCCTAAATCCCCCCAGGGAGACTTCTAACTGTCAAATAACAGCTACTTTATTTCATTTGGTAACATCTCAAAATTATTCTCAACTTCAGCCCTTTTGGGGATTCTCCCCCATGGGGGAGTCAGAGGGGGCAAACAGTTCTCCTCTCCCCCTAAATCCCCCAAGGGGGACTTCTAACTGCCAAATAACAGCTACTTTATTTCATTTATTAACATCATCAAAATTATTCTCAACTTCAGCCCTTTTGGGGATTCTCCCCCATGGGGGAGTCAGAGGGGGCAAACAGTTCAGGGGAATGGGTGAGAGAAGACAAGCATTGAAAACTTAAATTAATACATTTCATAGAAGGTTCAACTATTATATTTACCTTTAACGTATAATGGATAAAGGGAAAATATATCATCTCGGGATCGATATCGGTTCAGTTGCCATGTCCACAGTGCTGGTGGATAAGAATAAAGAAATCATTCATTCATCTTACGTTTTTCACAATGGTGATGTAATTGCTCAATTATTAAAAAGTCTCCGGAATTTTGATTTAAAAACGATACGTTTTATCGGATATACATCATCCACCCCATCGGTAATAAAAAAAGGAACTGTCATTGATTCCAGGATTGCCTATATCACGGCCGCCAAACATTTACATCCCGGTTTGAATGCTTTACTGATCATTGGAGCAGAAAAATTTGGTCTTGTAACTTTTGACAATAATGGTGAATACCTGAAATATAAATCAAATACGGCCTGTGCTGCAGGGACAGGTAATTTTCTCGATCAGCAGGCAGAAAGGCTTAATCTGAAAAATATCCGGGAATTCACAGAACTCGCAGCCAGCAATAAGGGAAGCATTCCAAAAATTGCATCCAGGTGTGCCGTATTCGCTAAAACCGATCTTATTCATACACAGCAGGAAGGATATGATCTGTCTGAAATCTGTGATGGTTTATCTTTCGGTGCTGCCAGGAATATTGCAGATGTAGTTTTCTTTGAAAATCAAACATATTCATCCATTGTGGCCGCAGGAGGTGTTGCTTTGAACAAAGCCGTCATTAACCATCTCCGGAATTTATCCGGCATGACTATTACCGTGGATGAATATGCAAATGTGTACGGAGCTTTCGGCGCTGCATTGAACTGTATGGAAAACACACAAACTGAGGAAGTACATTTCAGTAATCCTGAAGAAATAGTAATTCCGGATAAACCGGAAAAAAAATATTATTACCCACCACTTAAGCTTGAATTATCAGGCTATCCGGATTTTGATTCAGAATTACGCTATGAATTCCATTCTTCCCGCTTTCCTCTCTTAAAAAACGTGGAGATAGACATTTATAATTTCCCGGCAAAAAAAATTATAACTCGGGTTTTCCTGGGTATAGATATAGGTTCAACAAGTACCAAAGCGGTTTTGCTTAACCGGGAAAAATCAGTAATAGCCGGATTATATACCCGCACTTCAGGACAACCTTTAAAGGCTGTTCAGATGATCTTTGAAGCTATAAGGGATATGGAGAAAAATCATGATATCCATTTTAATGTGATTGGTGCAGGAACTACAGGATCAGGAAGAAAGTTCACCGGGAAGATAATAGGTGCTGATATTATTCCTGACGAGATCACAGCTCATGCAAGAGCCGCATTCGAGTTGGATCCCATGACTGATACAATTATTGAGATAGGAGGACAGGATTCAAAATTTACACTGATGCATGATGGAATGGTGACATTTTCCGTAATGAATAATGTATGTGCTGCAGGAACAGGAAGCTTCATCGAAGAACAGGCCTTGAAACTCGGATGTCCGCTTCATGAATTGTCGCAACGGGCAGAAAATGCAAGTTCGCCCCTGGCTAACGACCGTTGCACCGTTTTTATGGAACGTGACCTGAACCATTACCTGAATAACGGCTATTCCGTAGAAGAAATCCTGGCTGCCGTTCTGCATTCAACAAGAGAAAACTATCTGACTAAAGTAGCTCTTAAAGGGAGTATTGGGAATAAAATATTCTTCCAGGGAGCAACAGCAAAAAACAAAGCACTGGTAGCTGCCTTTGAACAAAAATTAAAGAAACCTGTCATGGTTTCAAAATATTGTCACCTTACAGGCGCATTAGGCACAGCTCTTGAGTTGCATGATAAAAACTTACCGGTAACAAAATTCAGAGGCCTCGACATATATAAGAATGATATTCCGGTTCGCTCCGAAATATGCGATCTGTGTAGTAATCATTGTAAATTAAAAGTAGCGGAAATAAACGGGGAAACCGAAGCTTATGGATTCCTGTGCGGCAGGGATTATTACACCAGGAAATATGTAAAAAATAAATCCCTTGATTTTAACCTGATGGATAAAAGAAAAGATATCTTCAGGTTTAAACCGGTTTCAAAAAACCATATCCTCACTATTGGAATACCAGCAGGATTACATTTATTTGAAGAAATACCTTTCTGGAGAAAATTATTCGATTTATTATCTATTAATACTATTACCAGCGAAGATTATGACGCTGTTTTAAAAGTAGGAAAAAATCTCAGTTCAGCAGAATTCTGCGCTCCTATCTCCGCAATGTACGCCCATGTGGAATATCTCAAAGATAAAGCAGACTATATTTTCCTGCCAGTTTACCTGGGTGAACCTGCAGAAATGAAATACAATCAACAATATTGTTATTACACCCAGTTTGCCTCATCTTTTATTTCCCTGCAAAAACGTTTCCAGGGTGGCGATAAAATTCTCATGCCTGTCCTGAAATCAAAACAAGGTGAAATATATGCCAAGGTAGAGCTGTTTTATATGTTAAAACATATTGGTTTACATCAATTGGAATTCAATGAGTTTACTTCTGCATATGATCAGGCTATAAATTACACACAATCCCTGCAAAAGAAATGGAAAGAATTGTTTGAACACAATAAAAATCCAGATGACATTTCTGTCATGCTTCTTGGACGCCCTTATACTCTGCTTTCTCCGGTAATGAATAAACATATCCCAGATTTAATAGAAAAAAATGGAGTTAAAACATTCTATATGGATATGTTGACAAAAAACAGCCGTGAAATCTCCAAAACCGATGAATTACTGAAAACAATTAAATGGAAATTTGCGTCAAAGATATTGGAAACAGCTGAAATTGTTGCTCAAACCGATAATTATTACCCGGTACTTGTGACTTCTTTTAAATGTACTCCCGACTCATTTGTGATTGAATATTTTAAGGAAATTCTTAACGCTCAAAATAAACCTTACCTGATACTTCAACTCGATGAGCATGATTCATCTGTGGGTTATGAAACCAGGATTGAGGCAGGGATCAGATCTTTCAGGAATCATTGGACCAGGCAAAAACAGTCAGCTATAGTAAAGAAGCAGGAAGAAACCCTCATCAATAATAAAATTCTTTCTGAAGATGTATTTTCCAAAAAAACAGGTTGGGAAAATTATATCAGATCCCTGGTGGAAGAAGCATCATCCATTCTTAAAGACCATTCTATTGATTTTAAACATTTTCGTACACTGATCCAGAAATCTGAAGCACATGAAGGCAATTTAATCCATACCATTATCAGGGGAGCAGGTACCCTGAAAGAAAAGACTTTGTTACTCCCGTCATGGGACCCGATTGTCGGCCCCCTGCTTGAAGCCGTGCTTTTAAACAGCGGTATTGATGCCAGGGTGTTAAAAGATACTGATGAATCAATAAGAAGAAGTATGAGTTACAATACGGGACAATGTCTTCCCCTGAATATTATCGTTCAGGATACCATAGACTATATTGAGGAAAACAACCTGAATCCCGGGAAGACAGCCTTATGGATGATTGATTCGATGCTGTCATGCAATCTAAGTATGTTCCCGCAATATGTAAAGAAATTATTTAAAGATTATAGTAAAGGAATGGAAAACATTTCAGTTTACCTGGGGGACCTCATCTTTTATGATATATCCCTGCAAACAGCAATAAATGCATACCTGGCTTATATGTTTGGAGGTCATATCAGGAAAATATGCTGTAAGATAAGACCTTATGAAGTGCAGAAAGGGTCGGTCGATGCAGTCGCTAACAAGGCATTTACCATGTTATATGAAGTGTTCAGAACCGGGAAGCCAAAAGAACCAGTACTGGCAAAAATTATCAATGAATTCCTGGAGGTAAGGGTAAAAAATACACATCGCCCTAAAGTTGCCATCTTCGGAGATTTATATGTCCGTGATAATGATATTATGAATCAAAACCTTATTAAAACCATCGAAGAAAACGGCGGGGAAGTTATCACCACTCCATATAACGAATACCTGAAAATCATCGTTAATCCATTAACTGAGAGAAACCTGAGAGAAGGACGTTATGTTGATTATGCGAGAATGAAATTTCTGAAATCCCTTATTCCCCTTGTGGAAGATAAATATAATACACAGCTTCACAGGATCGCGGGGCAACCCAAAGAAATCAATACCATTGATAATGAAAACTGGCTTGGCCAATTTAACCTGAACATCCTGCACAGGGGAGAATCATTTGAAAACATCCTTAAAGTATATAATCTTATTCAAACATACCCCGACATCGCACTGTTTATACAAACAAATCCTTCTTATTGCTGCCCTTCGCTAGTAACCGAAGCAATGGCAGCACGAATTGAAGAATTAACAGGAGTACCTGTGTTAACCCTTGAATATGACGGCACCTCCTCTTTTAAGAACGATGCGGTAATACCGTATCTGAAATTTTCTAATAAAAAATAAATTTTTCTGATACCTTTGTATAAGAAAATTCATTATTACATGAAAATTTTATGCTTCTTAGTTTTCCTGTTAGCCGGAACAAATCTTATTGCCCAGCCCAAAGTTACCTGCTATGCCGATATCGGAACAAATAACGTATCGGAAGGACTGTTTATCAAAGCAGGAACCCTGGGAAATTATAAATTCGGGAACAATGACCTGGGAACAGGAATTCAATGGGATTTATACAGCAATGGCGAAAAACTGATTACAGGATTTACAGTCGAAGGTCAACGAACATTATCCATTAAAGATTTCCGGTTTGATGTGAAAGGTTTCTATCTGTATTCAGGATTTACACAAACAATAAAAGAAACCAACCTGGGTGTGACGTTAAAACATCAGTGGAGCAATGTGGAAATTGAATTGGGAAGTAGTTTCAAAACTTTTGCATTTACCAGGAAAGCTATTGAGAAATATGACCTGGGAGAAGAAGTGCCTGTTAAGATTTATGAGAACTGGAACTTAATCTACCTTATTTCGGGTTTTCTGAAACCCGTTAATAATCCCTGGAACCTGGGTATTTCATTGACAAATTTGGATAATTTTATTATCAACCAGGAAACAAATCCAGTAATTAATTTAAAGGGATTTTCTGAGATTTATCCCGGATTTACACTGTTCTCAGAAGCCTGGTATAAAACCGCAGGCGCTTTTAACCTGAATGTTAATTATTTCGGCTTTTTCTTAAGAACCGGTATTATATGGAACATAAAATAAAATTTTACCTTGCTTTACCAATAATGGTAATCTCGCTTGCTTCCTGTTTAAAAGATGCGGATATTACAGGCATGATCATTTCCGACGAGTCTGTAAACCGGCGCTTTGAACAATCAAAGGAATGGAATACCAATCACCCGGATCGCTCAATCTTAGTTAAAGAGGATAATTATCTCATTCTCTGCATGGGAGACAGTCATGTCGGAGGAACTCATAACCTTTCTTCTTTCCTGGATAGTGCCCTGATCAAAAAAGTTTTAACTGTTGTAATGATTGGAGATCTGACCACAGGACAGGAAAGCGATTATGATTTGTTCAATAGATACCTTCCCGGACAGGACCTTCTGCCTTCTTTCCAGGTTGCAGGAAATCACGACCTGTATTTTGGTGGCTGGCAGCACTTTTACTCCAGGTTCGGGTCATCTTCCTATTACTTCTCTATTCTTACACCGGCAGCCAAAGACTTATTTATATGTCTTGATACAGGTGGAGGCACGCTGGGATCCAAACAACTCGAATGGTTTAAAAATGTTCTTCAGAATACCCGTCCTGATTATCGCAATTGTATTGTGTGTACCCATAATAATCTCTTCCGTTTCAGAAGAACTTCAAGTACCAATCCCTTACCGGAAGAATTGCATGTTTTGCTGGATTTGTTTACAAGATACAATGTGGATATGGTCATCACAGCTCATGATCATAAAAGAGACGAACAGGTTTTCGGCAACACAACTCATATTGTGATGGATGCATTGAAAGACGGAGAGGAAAACGCAGGGTATTTTCAACTTGAAATAAATGAAGGTAATATTGAATATAAGTTTGTTAATTTTTAGAAGATGAATCTATTCCGAAAAGTCTTAATTTTAAATTTCAATGGTTCCCCCCCAACCCCCTAAAGGGGGAGAGCCTATAAATCAACAATTTGCAAAAAGTCCCCTTTAGGGGATTTAGGGGTATAAGACTTTTTGGAGTAGATTCAAAGATAACAGCTATTAATTTTAATTCTTTCCAACAATGAATACTCAAACTAATAAACCGGAATGTTGTCCCGAATTCAATCCTGAACCATGGGATGATAAAATTTTCACCTGGGAAAATAAAATGTTCATTAAAGACAAGGTATGTACCTTTCTTTATATGCCTCTTAACTTCGGAAAAGTGATAAGAAGAATAATGACAAAACTGGAAAAATCAGGAGCAGAAGTTCCCGAAAATTTGTGTTTATCCGATCATACTTCCAAATGGAATATGGATATTTATATTGCAGTTGACAAAGAAGTTGAAGATATATCAAATATTACTCTTTCCGGTAATTTTCTGACCAAGGTCTATGAGGGAAATTTTAAGGACACAGGGAAATGGTGCAGTGATTTTGAGAATCTTGCCAAAAACAAAGGATTGGAAATAAAAAAATGGTATATGTGGTACACAACATGTCCAAAATGCGCAAAAAAGTACGGTAAAAACTATGTGGTAATATTTGGGCAGGTAAATTAAATCAGTCCTCCACCCAGTGCAAAAGCAATAAGCATCAGCATTATCGCCAACAGTACACGTATGAACCGGAATGTGATCTTATTCAATAACTTATTTCCAAGAAAAGCTCCGGCCATTGCTGCAGTAACAGCTGAAATAACAAGGATAATATTCTCTGTCAGATTTGATGTGGCGAATCTTGAGACATACACAGAAAGTCTTGTAAAATCAACAAAACAGGATATAACTACTCCGGTGGCAATATATGCATCTTTAGATAATCCACTCTTTATCAAAAATGCGCTCCGTATTGCGCCCTGTATACCTGTTAATCCCCCAAAAAATCCGCTTAAAGCTCCTCCCAGAATAATGTTATGTTTTCCAAATTGAACCCGCTGAAAATATGGTGCCATTTCAAGGATAGAAAAAACAATTAAAAGAATTGCTATTATCAATTTAATCGGGGTAACATTAAATTGATGCGACCCGACCTGGTATTGAATTAAAACAGGTAATCCAGCTATCTTTATCAGTAACCATGCTCCTGCAAACGATGCGAGCACCGCAGGAATACCAAATTTCATCAACACATTCCTGTCAGCATTCTTCCCTGTTAAAATGATTTTAAATATATTGTTAGCAAAATGAACTACCCCTGTCAGGGCAATGGCAACGTCGACAGGGAAAAAGACAACAAAAACAGGAGTAAGGATGGTACCAAGTCCGAAACCGGAGAAAAATGTCAATATTGCTGTAAAAAAAGCTGCCAGGGCTATTAATATTATTTCCATTTATTCTTTCTTAGATTATGATCTGAAAATTAGTATAGGTTTTATAGCAATTTGCTATTGTCCAATAAAAAATATCCGGTTACTAAAGATATTTATTAAACAATACCTGATCTTATTGGTTCAACTGTTTGTGTGGATTGATTCATAAAAGGATATTTGTCCGGGCTTCGTCACTTTTTTCAGCAAAATACTATATATTTGTTTTGTTATAACAGAAATGGGGACCATTCATAACTATCAGTCTGAACCTGTTAAATCTCCCCCCTTTTAAAATTATTCACAATTAAAAAATTACTACTATGAGCAAAAACATTCACGACGGCGGCACATCCAGTGCAGTTTACGGACTTGGCCTTATCGGGGCAGCAATTTATTTCATTTCCACAGCTACCAGCTTCTGGATGGGAGTACTAGGATTCCTGAAAGCTATTGTATGGCCTGCGTTTCTTGTATATGAAGCTCTAAAAGCTATAGGTGCATGATAAAACCAATACAGGCAATCTGTCTGTCAGCCCTTGTATTATTAAGTTGCAAAGAAGAGCCTGTGAGACATAAGGAATTTTTATATGCAGGGACATATTCATTAAGAAACAGTCAGGGTATTTATGTTTTTGAATTCAGCAGGGATTCTGTTCAATTTACCTTAAAACAGGTAATTCCTGAGGTAGCAAATCCAAGCTTCCTGGAAATTCATCCTTCAGGGAAATTCTTATACGCTCTGAGCAATAATACAGATCCTGAAGGAAACAGAGTGGATCTCCTGAAAGCATTTACTATCCATCCGCAAAATGGAACTCTCGAACTGATCAACCAGGTTCCTGCACATGGTGAAGGTGCATGCCATGTACACCTTGATAAATCAGGAAGATATGTCTATATGTCATTTTACAGGTCCGGAAGCCTGGCTGTCTTTAATATAAATACGGATGGTAGTATCAGGGATTCCATTCAGACTATCAAATATCAGGGCAATAGTATAAATCCTTCAAGACAGGGAGCTCCCCATGTACATTCCTCCATGGTATCACCTGACAATCAATATCTTTATGTTGCTGACCTGGGGACCGATAAAGTTATGATATATTCTATCGAATCCACTTCCGGGAAACTTCTGCCTGCTATATCCCCATGGGTATCTGCATTACCAGGTTCTGGCCCCCGGCACCTGACATTTCATCCTGCTAATGCCTTTCTATACCTGGCGGAAGAAATAAGTTCTTCCACAAGTTTGTTTTACCAGGATCCTGTTAACGGGAAACTTACTTATATTCAAACCATTTCTACCTTACCTGAAGATTTTAAAGATCCTAACACAGTAGCAGATATTCATACTGATCCTGACGGGAAATTTTTATATGTTTCCAACAGGGGTCATAATAGCCTGGCAATCTATTCTATAAACGAGGATAATGGTTTTCTCAGTGTTGTGGGTCATCAGGCAACCATGGGAGAACATCCGCGTAATTTTTTAATAGAACCTGAGGGCACATTTCTGCTGGTTGCAAACAGGGACACTGATAATGTTGTTGTTTTTGAGCGTGATGATACATCCGGGCTGCTTTCATATACAGGAACATCATTATCCATCCCGGCACCAGTATGTTTAAAATGGTTAAAATTGTAATACTTTTATGATAGTAATCAGATAATATATCTTACTATATTTGCATAAGAAAAGCTGTATTAATGAAAAAATTATATTTATCTATCGTCTTGTCAATCGCAGGTATACTATTACTCCCTGCCCAGGAACAGCCGAAAACACCAGAGATCATGAGTACCGGGACTCTGGAGGAACAACTGGATTACGTTCAGCAAAAAACAAACATTTACAATAATTACAGGGCTGTCAGGGAAGACATATTTTTAAGTATAAAAAGAAATGCTCTTGATTCTCTTAACTCTGTAAAAAACAAAACCATTGAACTGGAGAACCGGATAACCAGCCTCAATAATGATAAGGATTCTCTTAATTCTTTACTGGAAACTACACAAAAAAACCTTGATCATGCGGTAAAAAACCGCAATAGCCTGCTATTCCTCGGTATTCCTATGCACAAGGTTTTATATAATTCAATAATGTGGTCATTATTAGCAGGATTGATTACTTTCATGGTTATCCTTTTACTTCTTTACCTCAGGAATCGCACCCTTACTGTCAGATCAAAAAAAGAACTTGATGGGGTCAAAGAAGAGTTCGAAACCTATCGCAAGACTAACAGGGAAAAAATGGAAAAGCTCATCGTGGAACACTTCAACGAAATTAAAAAGCTTAAAGGAGAAAAGTGATCAGGCAGTGGTGAAGTACACTCTTTAATGCCTTTTATTAAATTGAGGGGCAGGGAACAGGTTTATGTTTTACTTTTTGTCTCTTTCTTTCATTAAAGAAATACAATAATGAGACTTCATGTGCGCCTCCTGTTTTGGTTATTAACCTGGAAGTCGTAAAATCATAACTATAACCAAATCTGAATTCATTGTATTTGTAGCCGAACAATAAAGTAATAGCTCCAAGGTTCGGATTATTTGGGAAAACGGGTAATCCTCTGTACCATAAACCAAATGTCAATGGTTCAAGAATATAATACGTCCCCAGATCGAGATAGTTGATTTTATTCTGGTTGAAATAGTTAAATGCTAAAGACACGCTTTCTTCCTTTAACTTAACCGTTTTACCATAAATTATAAATTTTGCTCCCCCAAACAGTGAGTATCTCTGGGGGAGGTAATCACCCTGCTCAGCCAGTAAATTACTGAAATACATGAGGTGATCAATAGTGAAACCTGCCCAGTAAAGGTCAGAATAAGCCAGCAGAGAAGTTGTAAAATCAAAATGATTAACCGGCGGAGAATTTAACAATTGTTCCATCTCAACCGAAGCTCCGGGATTACCGGGATTATCCCGCCCTCTTACTATCTGATCCCCAAACCTGAGATTATTGTAATCTATATGCTTCCAGTAATAATATGCCTGCAACCCTGGTCTGAATCGCCATTTCCTGTTTATATTAAAATTGAAGGAATAATTCAATCCAAGGTTTGTGACATTAAACAATCCGTCACCTGAATCATCCCTAAGGAGAAGTATTCCAAGCCCACTCCTGTATTTACTTATATAATAATCTGCCGAAAAAGAATATGTTACAAATGTTGAAATAAGACTTGGCCATTGATTCCTGTAATTTGCCGTTACTCTTCCACCATCAGCTGATCCTGCAAAGGATGGAGCCAGGTAAAGCGGGGCGGCATAAAACTGGGAGAACTGGGGATCCTGGGCACATAGACCTAAAGGTATTGCCAGTATTATAATCAGATATTTTAATTTCTTTAATAACATCGGAACATTTTCTTATTATTCATTATAAATAATCAATACACTACCTATTTCATTAAATTTTTCACCGTTATTATAAGTTCCAAATACCCTGTAGACATAAACACTCTCTTCTACAAGATCTCCATTAAAATATCCATCCCATCCTTTGTTAATATCATCGCTCTCAAAAATTCTAACACCCATCCTATTATAAATCTCAAGATGATAATCGAGAAGACCTTCTGCATAACAATGGAATACATCATTACTGAAGTCATTTAAGATAACAGTACCACCAGAAGCTCCTTCGAGATTGGGAGTAAAGGCATTCGGACATTCTATTCGGCCCTTTCTTTCAACAGTTACTGCATTAGTTATTGTTTTAGAGTCAGTACACTGGTAGCCTGTAATTACTGTCAGAGTAACATCAAAAACTCCGGTTGTTTGATATCTGTGAAGAGGATTAAGCTCTGTTGATGTAGTTCCATCACCAAAGTCCCATATCACACTTTCAATATCTTCTGTAAGAGTAAAGCAATGGACAGGTTTATCCAGATCACTGGGAGGGGTGGAAATATACACAAGATCAGGAAGTACCTGCAACTGCGCATCAGGTTGTTCACGAACAATAACAACACTGTCTTTTTGTATCATTATACCATCAGGTCCTGTTCCTGTAAGAGTAATATTATACTTACCAGGAATAGTGTATGTATGTTTCGGATTTGTTTCATTTGAACCTGATCCATCCCCGAAATCCCATGTAAACGGGTTTCCTCCGACAGATCCATTAATAAATTCAACAAGTAATGGTGGACATCCGCTCTGGGGAGAGGGATAAAAGTCAACCTTTGGTAATACATAATATGTAATTATCACATCATCAGAGGCTAAACAACCGTTATTGTTAATTGTCCAAAGGAATGTGTTTGCTCCCTGTCCCAGATTAGTGACTTTTGTCTCAAAATTCGAGGGTGTTTCAAGAGTACCTTGTCCTGCCAGCAATTGCCATTCTCCTGTTCCTGCCCCAGGTTTATTTCCGACAAGAGTAACATCAGGATAATAAACAATCTGATCAGGTCCTGCAAAGACTGAGGCAAGATTATTTGTAATAATCACATCGTCAGAAGTACGGCACCTTCCATTTTCAGTAGTCCACCTGATTGTATTTGGTCCGAATCCAAGACTGGTGATTTGTGTATTATATCCAGTCGGATTATCAATAACTCCGTATCCACTTACAACTTTCCATATACCGGTTCCAGTGGTTGGAGGATTGGCAAGCAAATTTGCAGTAGTATTACATACCGACCTGTCCTCACCTGCATAGGCAAGAGTTGGAAGGCTGTTGATAAGATACATTTCATCATAAAGACTGCAACTGCCATTTGTTACGGTCCACCTCAGAAGATTATACCCATTTCCGGCATTTGTGACTTTGGTATAAGGATTTGCAGAATTCTCAAACGTTCCTGAGCCACTGACAATACTCCATTTCCCGGTTCCTATCTGCGGAACATTTGCCGCCATAAATGATTCTGAAGCACAGTTATCCTGGTCAGGCCCGGCTGAAGGTAATGAAGGTAAATTATTCGTAACCGATACTGTATCTGAATTACTGCATCCGGCAATAGTTACCGTCCAGACCAATAGATTTTCACCTTTTTCAAGGTTGCCAACAAAAGTATTATAAACAGTATTGTCAGTAAACATTGCAGAACCTGAGGCAATTGACCAGCGTCCATATCCTCCGACAGCTTCGGTCGCATATAATTGTGTGGAATCGTCACATAAATATTGATCAGGACCTGCATTAATATTAACCGGCTGATTATTAGTGATAATAACTTCATCCGATGAGGTACAACCCAGGTTTTCAATTGTCCATCGTAAAGTATTTTGTCCCAGATTTAGATTGGTAACTTCAGAATTATACTGATGCTCATCTGCAATATTCGCTGAACCGCTAAGAACTGCCCATGTCCCTGTTCCTATAACTGGATTATTTGCATTCAGAAAGATGCTTTCTCCGCATACCGACCTGTCTGCGCCTGCATATGCAGCACTGGGACTGTTATTCACAATACTCACCTCATCTGTTGATACACAGGCTTTGTTTGTCACTGTCCACCTGAGTAAGTTAGTCCCCCTGTCAAGATTTGTGACTTCAGTATTCGGCATATTTGGATTTGTGAAATTTGCTGAACCTGAACCCCCAATAACACTCCATAATCCTGTTCCCGCTCCCGGGTTACTTGCTGACATAATAGTAGTGTTACTACAAAGTGTTTGATCGAAACCTGCATTTGCCGTTATCAGGTCATAACTTATATTCACTTCTGAAAATGAAGAACATTCCTCATACGTTATTGTCCATCTGAAACGGTTTAATCCCGATGCAAGATCACTGGCAAGTGTATTCGGATCAGTCGGATCATCCAGTATAGCGCTTCCATTCAGGATCGTCCATAATCCTGTACCATACTGGGGCGTATTTCCCGGCATAATAAATGAATTAACACAAATTGATTTATCTGCAATAGTAACAGCAGAAGTAGGTTTATGGCTTGTAATCACCACAGTATCAGACGACAAACATCCTTTATTTGAGATGGTCCATTTTAAAGAATTATCATTAATAGCAAGTCCGTACGCATTGTTTCCTATAAAATTTGCTGAACCACTTATCACGCTCCACTCACCGGATCCAACAGCAGGAGTATTAGGATATAAGGTAATACTGTCACTGCATGTAGTCTGATCCACCCCGGCACTGGCTTGTGTTGGCTGATCGTTTGAAATATTAACTTCGTCCGCAGATGTACAAACTCCATTCGTAATGGTCCAGCGAAATGTATTGGATCCGCTGCTCAAATTGGAAACGGTTGAATTGTATTTATTTACATCATCAATAATAGCAGAACCTCCAATAATGGTCCACATACCGGCACCAACAACTGGTTGATTACCAGCTAATGAGGCATTACTGGTGCATAATTGCTGGTCAATACCGGCATTTGAAACTGTTGGCATATTATTGGTGATAGTAACATCATCGAAAGTTACCTGGTATTCATAAATAGTCCATCTGAAAACATTTACTCCCTGCCCCATGTTCACAACATCTGTATCATAGCTGGATGGACTTAAAAATGTTCCGGAACCCTGTACTACAGTCCACTGTCCCGTACCATAATTAGGCTGTGTGCCAAATAATTTTGTGCTGAATGAACATAAAACCTGGTCGGGACCTGCATTAGTATTTGTCGGTGTATAATTGATCACCTTAACTTCATCCTGTGAATAGCATGCATTATTGGTTATTGTCCACGTAAATACATTTTCCCCGATTCCGAGATCGGTAATATCTGAAGTCGGAGACAATGGATCTGCTATTGATCCTGCCCCGCTGGCAAGCATCCATATTCCTGTGCCGATAAGTGGCGTATTCCCTTCAAGAGTATAACTGTCAGACAGAAGAATCGTGTCTTTTCCAGCCTGGGCATTTGTGGGCAGATCATTTGTAATGGTTACTTCATCACTGCTTATGCAACCATTATTATTAACTGACCAGCGTAATACATTGGTGCCCCTTTGAATATTGATGATGGATGTTTTTGGATTATTAAAATTCACAAAATTTGCTCCTCCGCTTACAATTGACCAGCTACCGGTACCTTCTGTGGGAACTGAAGCATCCAGTTTGGATGTCATACTGCAAAGAACCTGGTCCTGCCCAGCATTTACTGTAACAGTATTGTTTGTCAAAATTACTGTGTCTCTTGTGGTACAGTTATTTTGAGTGATTGTCCATACCAGTACATTTTCTCCTTTACCAAGGTTGGTAACTGCACTGTTAAATAATCCCGGATCAGCTATATTGGCATACCCGCTAACCAGCGACCATGTGCCATTCGGATTATTATTAGCATTCAATACGGAGGATGAACTACACAGATTTTGATCAAAACCTGCATCAGCAACCGGTTTAGGATTAACAGTAACTGTCAGTGGAGCTGATGAAGGCCCTACTCCGCAAGAATTTCTTCCTCTTACAGTAAAGTTGCCACCAAGAGCGTCTATATCATAATTTACTATAATGTAACGTGTTCCCGCACCGCTGTAAATACTTACTCCATAGGGTAAAGACCACTCATAAACAGAAGTATTGCTGATCACAGGTACTTCATAAGGTTTAAGATTTTCGCCCTGGCATAATGTAACTTCCCCGCTGATCGCCCCCGGAACACCTGGTAATTCATTGACTGAAAGAGTGGAAGGATCAGTACTCAAACTTCCGCAGGTTCCTGTAATAAAACAACGGTAAACACCATTATCAGATGCCTGTGAAACATTTGAAACTGTCAGGATGTCTTTATCCGAGCCAAGAATATTACCTCCATCTGATAACGGGACTCCATCTTTCTCCCATGAATATGTAAGATTATGACCAGTGGCAACTATTGTGAAATATGCATTTTCACCGGCACATTTTATCTGCACAGAGGAAGGTTGAGATACCAGAACTGTGGAAGCATAAATAACCAATGTTGCTGTACTGCTGTTCAGTGTACCTCCATCTCCGGTAACTGCGCAGGTGTAAACGCCTGCATCAGAAGAACTTACCGGAGAAATGGTCAGGTTCTGGGTTGTTGAACCCGAAATCTTGCCAATGACATCGCTTACCGGAGAACCATCTTTTCTCCATTGATATGTTATATTATTACCTGTTGCTGTAACTGAAAATACTGCTGTCTGCTCTTCACAAAGATTGAGACCTGTGGGATTAGTAAGAATAGCAGTGGGTACATTTACTTTAAGATTTGCCAGATCACTCACCGCTGAACCGCAGGTACCGGTGACAATACATGTATATGCACCTGCATCTGCCACTGAAGCGGAAGCTATACTTAATACAGTAGTTGTTGAGCCACTGATATTAGCATCGTCAGTAAGATTTACACCATCCTTCTGCCATTGGTACAATATTGCATCACCGGTTGCATTAATTGTAAATGTAACCGGGCTTCCGTCACTTACTTCCTGTGGAAGTGGCTGAATAGTAATAACCGTAGTAGGTAAGACAGTGAGATTTGCCATGCCACTGTTAAGATTGTTACAAATACCTGTTACCAGACAATTATAAACACCAGCATTAGAGGATACAATATTGGAAATGGTTAAATTGGGAGTAGTGGTCCCAGTATAATTTCCTCCTTCTGCTAAGGGTAAGCCATCTTTCTTCCATTGATACGTGTCACTGCTTCCTGCAGAAATCACAGAAAATGTAGCAGCTTCACCAAAGCATTTAACTGTTCCGACAGGATGAGTTAGTATTTGAACATTTGAATTGACTGTCAGACTGCCAGGATTACTTAAAAAACTACCGCATGTACCATTAACAAAACAGGTATAACTTCCTGCATCCCCAGTAACAATATCTCTTATTAAAAGATTTGCCGTTGTGGATCCAGTAATATGAACGCCGTCCTCAATTAAATTAGTCCCATCTTTTCTCCATTGATATGTCAGGTTCATCCCAACAGCTGTAATGGAAAAGAAAGCATCATCCCCCTCGCACTTGGTATAACTTTGCGGATGAACAGTGATACCGGTAGCCGGACTAACCGTCAAAGTTGCTGTAAGCGAATTTTCTGATCCACATGGACCACTTACAAGGCAGGAATAGGTGCCCTGGTTACTAACCTGTATATTTGCAATTGTGAGATTTTTTGTTGTTGCCCCGGAAATATTTCCTCCATTTACCAGGTTGACACCATCTTTTTTCCACTGGTATGTGATGTTCCCTCCGTTTGCTGTAACGCTGAATGTAGTGGATGTTCCTGAACATTTTGTAACGGAAACAGGCTGAGCAGTGATTGATACATTATCATTTACAGTTAACCTGGCAGGATCACTTACATCATTACCACACACACCTGTAACTACACAGTTATACACACCGCTATCAGTAACAACAAGGTTGGTAATATCCAATGAAGCATTAGCCGAACCGGAAATATTCCCTTCGTCAGAAATATTCACACCATTTTTCTGCCACTGGTAAGATATTATATCTCCTGAAGCAGAAATAACAAAAGTGGCATCATCACCTGTGCATTTACTGGCTGCCAGAGGTTGAAGAGTTATGGAAGTCAGGTCAGTAACTGATAAATTTGCCGGCATACTGCTTTCAATCCCTTCATTCCCTGTTACATTGCATGAATAATTACCGGCATCACTTAATTCCAGTAAATCTAAATTCAGATTGGAAGTTGTGGATCCGGTAATCCTGGCACCATCAACAAGATTAACTCCGTCTTTCTTCCATTGATAAGTGATATTTGTACCAACGGCAATAACATCAAAACTGACACTCTCACCCAGGCATTTCTCCTGCGGACCGGCAGGATGTAATGTAATAAGAGTCAATAAACTAACATTCAACACTCCGGGATTACTGGTTTGGGGACCACATGTTCCAATAATTATACAATAATATGAACCGGCATGGCTGGTATTTACTGCAGTAAGGGACAGAATTGAAGTAGCAACACCTGAATATACGGCATCGTTTGACAACATCACACCATCTTTATACCACTGATAGGTTAAATTATGTCCTTCTGCTGTCACGGAAAAGCTTGCATTCCCGTTTTCCACGGCGTTAAAAATAACAGGCTGTGTAGTAATTACAGTCTGTGGATATACTGTAAGTGTGGCAGGAAGAGTGTTATCAAATCCGCAGGTATTGGAAACATGGCAGGAATATACCGCTCCATCAGTCAGTGCAATAGTATTAATAGCAAGAGTGCCTGTCTGGGTTCCTGTAATTCTCCCGCCATCGAATATGTCCGTCCCATCTTTCCTCCATTGATATGTTAAACTTGTCCCTGTTGCATTGACAGTGAAACTTACATTATTCCCCTCACAAAGTTGTTTGGATGTTGGATTGCCTGTGATATTTACAGGAGAGATCAGTGATAAACTGGCTGTATTGGTATAAACAGTACCACATGTTCCTGTAACTCTGCACCTGTATAATCCCTGGTCAGCAACATCCACAGATGACACAACAAGAATATTTAAAGTTTCACCTGCCATGTCAGCACCGTCTTTCTGCCACTGGTAAGCAATAGCTGTTCCTGTAGCTATTACCTCAAAAATCACGTTTGTACCCGGACAAACATTCTTATTCGAAGGATGTTTACTTATAAGAATATTCTTATTCACAATGAGGGAAGCAGGATCAGAGTTAACATCACCACAACTGCCACTAACCTGGCACTGATACACCCCACTGTAATTAACATCTATATTACTAAGCAGTAAGGTGTTCGTATTTGAACCGCTGTATTTCCCTGTATCAGCTAAAGCAGAACCATCAAGAGTCCATTGATAGGAAAGATTTGATCCTGTTACAGAAACATTGAAACTAGTATTTGCTCCTTCACATAAAGTTTTAGCTGCAGGCTGGGTAACAATAACAGTTTCATTGTAAAGTGACAGGCTGGCAATATTACTTGTTTTATTTCCACATGCATTTGTTACCCGGCAATAATAACTACCTGCATCTGCCGGATCTACTGATGTTATAACAAGGCTGTTAAGATTCTCCCCTGGAATATCAACACCCCCTTTCACCCACTGGTAAGTAAGATTAGTACCTGTGGCTGAAATGTTGAAAATCACGTTATCTCCCTGGCAAACAGCTTTATTCGTAGGATGAGCGGTTATTGTAATATTTTGATCCACAAGGAGAACAGCTGTACTGGATGATATTGTCCCACAACTTCCGGAAACAATGCAACTATAACCTCCCCCGTCACCTGTTACAAGGTTGGAAACAGTGAGGTTTGGTGTGTCAGCACCTGAAATTTTTCCTCCGTTTACCAGGTCTGTTCCATTAAACTGCCATTGATACACTAAATTGGAACCCGTAGCAATAACGTTAAAGTCAGTTGTTGATCCTTCACAAGTTGAATGATCGGAGGGCTGGGCTGTTATATTCACAACACTATATACTTCAAGGCTTGCGGTATTAGTAGTAACAACGCCGCAAGCTCCTGTAACAACACATTTGTAATTCCCCTGGTCTGTGGCATCGACTAGCGGCAGAGACAAGGTTGAATTTGTAGCTCCCGGTATATTTACATTGTTGAATTGCCACTGATATGCAGGGCTGGTTCCTGTTACAGCAACTGTGAAAGATGTATTGTTACCCGGACAAATAGATTTACTTACTGGCTGGAAAGTAATAGTTAATTTTTGGTTAACTGTAAGTGTTGCGGGGGTTGTAGTGGCACTACCACAAGTCCCGGTAATCACGCATGTGAACACTCCGGCATCAGTAAGCACAGAACCTGTAATGACAAGATTATTGGTTTTGGTTCCGCTGATAGTACCGCCATCGGACATATTAACGCCATTTTTTTGCCATTGATATGAAAGTCCTGCTCCTGTGACATTTACCGTAAAGCTTACATTATCACCTTCGCAAACTGTTTTGTCAGCAGGTTCTGATATGATAGTAGTCTGTGCAAGAACAGTTAAATTGGCAGCTGAGCTTGTAACGGCAGGTCCGCAGTCTCCGGTGACTGTACAACGGTATGCACCTGCATCAGCCGGAACCACCCCATTAATGATCAATACATTACTTGTTGCCCCTGCGATCGGATTCCCGTCATGAAGCCATTGATATGTCATATTCACCCCGGTTGCTGCTACTGTAAATGTTACATTATCCCCGGGACAAACAGTTTTACTGACCGGATTTGTTGTTACAACAGTTAATGGATTCACCGTAACCGTGCTCATGCCCGTTCCTGTATTGCTGCAACCGTTAGCCTGGGTGACCGATGTTATTGTATATGAAGTATTAACTGTAGGGGAAACTGTTAAAACATAAGGATCATTAACACCGGTTATTGTAAAACTGGATGTAGTATCTGTGTAAGTAAAATTAAAGGGTCCTGTTCCGGTGAAATTAACATCGAGACTACCTGCATCGCCGTAACATATAGTAGGATTTCCTGATATCTGGGCTGTTGGCAATGAAAGAACAAATGTTGTTTTGGTTACCTGGTTAGTGCAACCGGTTGCAGGATCGGTATAACTATATGTTATTGCATAAGGGCCTCCTAAAGGAAGAGTCTGGGGGTTAAATTCAGCAGTGCCATTTCCCAGGTCGGAAATTCCCGGCCCGGAAAAGGTCCCCAATGGAGCATGATTTCCTGCAAAAACAGCTATATTCCCGTTTACACAATACCCTGTTGCATTAATTCCTGTAAAATTAACCGTAGGAAGAGAAGAAACGGTTAAGGTTTCTTCCAGTATGTTTATGCAACCATATATGTCAACATAAGTATAAATTATATCCTTTGTTCCCGGGCCGCTGGCAGACGGACTGAATACTGCTGTACCATTAAGATTATCAGTAAGTCCCGCAACAGGTGTAAAAGTTCCTCCAATAGGATTATATGTAAAGTTGTTATCTGCATCATTTGCACAGAAGGCATTATCAATACCGGTAAATGTAAGAAGTGTTCCCACTCTTACCTGCCGGGAAAATGAATTGGTACACCCGCTTGGATTTGTATAGGTAAATTTAATAATGTGATAACCAAGCCCTGATGTGGAAGGATCAAACAAGGCTGTATTATTTCCATTGTCTGTTATGCCATGACCGGTAAAAACTCCTATTCCTCCCCCGGTAGTAAATCCGGTTAAGGTAACGGCAGGATCGGAATCACAATACAAAGTATCCAGACCTGTGAAACTGACAAGAGGAATGTCGGACACAGTAATAGTCTCAAAGTCTGTACTGGTACATATCCCATCTGTGAAAGTATAAGTAATAGTATGTGTACCTATACCTGCAACTGATGGAGAAAAGAGATTCCCGCCGCTTATACCCGGACCTGAGTATGTGCCTCCGGCAGGTATTGCCTGTGTAAGGGTAAAAGGAGAAGTGTTTATACATACATTGGGAAGCGGGTTAAATGTTATTGCAGGAGCAGCGTTTACGGTAATAGTTTGTACAGGCGAAGAAGATAAACATGCTCCAGTACCTGTAAAATAATAAACATAAAATGTCCCTGGTCCCCAAACAGGAGGGCTAAAATTAGTTGTTACAACTCCATTTACAGTATAATATCCACCAACTGGACTACCTCCTGTAAGAAAAAAAGGAGGGCTATTTGTACAAATTGGTCCTGGAAAAGGATCAAGAGTTACCACATCAGGGTACTCAATAATTACATCCCAACGACGATCATCTTTAAAATATGTTATCTGAAAATTTGTTCCAAAACTTGCTACTGCATCAGAGAAATCTAAAAATGCACGGCCTGTGAATACTCCCCCAACACGTTCATTTATGATCCCTGGAGGATCTGGATCACCTACATTGGAAGGATAAGGCCACCCCCCAATACCAAATGCCTTTCCACCAGGACTGATCCCAATTAAAGTATCTACAAGATATTCAGAACAATATACTAAAACATCCCCTTTACCATATTCATATGTTGTATCAAGTAAAGAAGAATAGATTGTAACAGCCTGGGAATAACCATTCTGAATATTCAGATTAAGTAGTATGATTAAACCGGTATATAATAAGAAAAAACGTTTATTTATTTTCCGAAAAGCCATTTACCATATAATTTTTCAAACCACGAAGATTACATAAATCCTTTTAAAATAATGAATAAATCTTTTACGGGTTAAATATACAATAAGTTACAATATGATAATAAATTTTGATAAGTATGAAATTGAGTCCGTTCTGAAAAGATATTTTTCTAATCTTAAAAGTAAGAATTGCCACAGATTACTCAGATTATCAATTAATGAATACAAATTAATCTGTGAATCTGTGGCGATATTTGTAATAATATGACTTTTCATAAGGGATACAAAATTGTATTTTTTTTTAGAAATCGGGATGATGTTAAAGGACATCTCTTGATATTAATACACTTTTACGTTTTGATTTGTTGCATTCTTAAAAAATATTTAAAGGAATCGCTTGCGCGATTTGATATTTTTAGATTACAAAAATTTTAATAAATGTCAAGTGTATTTATAATTGGGGCTGTCTCATAAGTTAAAATATGTTTAACCCTGCCTGTCGCCTGCCTGTCGGCAGACAGGGCAGACAGGGCAGGTAGGGTAAATAACACTTATGAGACAGCCCCAAAGAACTCCTTAAATCACTCAGATAAAATATTCTACCCTTACCTCCTTCTCTCACCACAATTCCTTACATTTGCAGTTCACATGTGATTTAGTATATTAATGGTCCGCTGGATAAAATGACTAATATCAAAAACAAATACACAAAGTCCGAAGAGCTTGCCAATGCATTGTCACACCTTACAGGTGCCGGTTTGGCCACAGCAGGACTTGTCCTTATGGTAGTCTTCTCAGCAATAAGGGGTGATGCATGGCATGTTGTGAGCACATCGGTTTTTGGAGCAACACTGATTTTATTATATCTTTCTTCTGGTCTTATGCATGCACTAAACGAGGGAAAAGCAAAACTCCTGTTTTTAACCTTTGACAGGATCGCAATATTTCTTTTAATTGCAGGAACTTATACTCCATTAACATTAGTTATACTCCGGGGTCCTTTAGGCTGGACAATTTTCGGACTTGAATGGGCTATGGCAACAGCAGGGATAATTCTTACTTTTACTAAACATGCAAAACCCGACAGAAGGGTAAATTACCTGTTTGTTGCATTGTATGTTATCATGGGATGGTTGTTAATAATAGCTATTGTGCCCATTACCAGGTCATTATCATTAACGGGAATTCTTTGGATTTTAACCGGAGGAATCTGTTATTCTGTAGGTGTTTTTTTCTATGCAAAAGGTAAATTCCGTTACCATCACCTGGTCTGGCATCTATTGGTAATTGCAGGTAGTATTGCACATTTTTTTGCTATATTTTTCCATGTCATTCCGGAAAAGTAAGCAGGAACTATATAAACCTTCGTGTTCCTTTGTGAAACCCTTCGTGTCATTTGTGGTATAAACTATAACGCATTGAACCACAAAGAACACAAAGGATAGCACGAAGGAATACAAAGGAAAACAGGTATATCATTTAAGGCGACAACAGTATCTTAAATCAGATAATAGAATTAATTACCTCATTATGAATGAAAAAGATTTAATCCTGATTTCCAATTTCACAATCACTTCCACAGAAACCGATATGGAAGCACGTTTACGACTGGGAGCACTGGTAAATCTCCTTGTACAGTCTGCAATTAACTCTGCCGACAGCCTCGGATTCGGCTTCGGAGGTATCCGGCAACAAAACCTTTATTGGGTACTCAGCCGACTAACAGTTGAAATTTACCGACCACTTAAATGGTATGAAAAAGTGAAAGTAGAGACATGGCCTAAAAATGTTGAAAAAATCCTGTATCTCAGGGACTTTTTTATCAGTGACGAAAAACAGGATATGGTTGCCAAAGCCACTTCAGGATGGCTCGCTATCGATATGAACACTAAAAAAGCAAAAAAAATTGATGGCATTCATTCCGGCCTTTTTATTCATCTGAAGGACAAACATGCAATACAGGAAATGCCGGAAAAACTCAATCCTGTCCCGGAAGGTGATATTTTTGAATTTAAAACAGATTATTACGACATAGACCTTAACAAACATCTCAGTGCAACACGGTATATCGACAGGATGATGGATACCATGCCAGTTGACTTCCACGTAAATAATTATCCGAAAAAACTGTCTGTCAATTTCCTGAAGGAAACAATGCCCGGAGAAACCTTAAGATTCATAAGAAACCAAAAAAGTGAAGATGTATTTTTATTTGAAGCAATAAATGTAAATACAAATACAAACTCCTTCAGAGCGAGTATTGAATTCTGAATTTATATACTCTGAAACTGTTGTTTAACTAACACCTCAGAAAAAACCTTCGTGTTACTTTGCGAATCCCTTCGTGTCCATTGTGGTAAAAAATAATAATTCTTCCATTCGGTTTTTACCACAAAGGACACGAAGGAATTCACAAAGGGCACGAAGAATAAATTATTTTCATTAAAACTTCATTTTCAGGAATTATTTTCACAGTAAATTTATCAATACCTGCTATTCTATGAAAACAACTTCCTTTTTTCTTGTTTTAGCTGTTTTATTTATAAATTCAATAAATCTGAATGCACAGATAATATTTGAAAGATATTATGCCAACTCCGTTTATTATACAAAACTTACCGATACCGAGGAGAAACTCTTTCTAATGGATGTTCCTTTCAGCGAATGCCGGATATATAATCTTGATCATTCACTTTATAAAACCATCAGGATTAAATTAAATGCAAATCACTATTTATATGATATAAGCTATGTTACCAGGAAGTTATTTAACAGTAACGATTCTATTGAATTCCTGTATATGGCTTACGAATATTTCCCCGGAGATTCAGTCACTTCTCCGTATTACCAGTATATGGTCGGTGTAGCCAACGAAACCGGCACAAGTATCCTGAAAGTTCCCGAAGGCACCTATTACGAGGTCATTGAAGTAGCCGGGAAAAAGAAACTCCTCATATGGTTGTATGATAATTCCACCTGGCCATATTTCAGGGGCACAAATATTTATATGCTTGAATCAGATAATACAAAAAGTATTTCTTTGAAATCTGCGACTCCTTATGATCCGGCATACCCCAATCCCACTACAGATCAAATAATAATTCCATACGATCTGCAGGGAAGATCAAACAGAGGTTATATTCAAATTATTTCAGCCAGCGGGAAAGTACTAGGTAATTATACTGTTGACAACACTTTTAAAGAATTATTACTGGACGTTTCTAAATTCAGTCCCGGGATATATCATTATGTTATTACTTCGGAGAATCACGAATTACTTCATTCACAGAATTTTATTGTCAGCAAATAAGCTGGTCAGAAGTATTCTTTTCCCAATCATGAATATTGTTTTCCGGCAGGATAAGATTCCCAACCACGCTCCCGTTCAGCAGAACGACACGTTGTTATTCATGTCACATCAAATGCAGACAGGTAGGCTGGTTTAGTGAAATATTCTTCTTTCCCGCCGGTATTAAAAGAAATAAATTTGATATAAACTTCTCCGTTTCCTGATGAGAAGAAACGACTCATTATTCCCTTCTTACCCTCCTGCATTAATTCTTTATATACGTCTGATCTGATATCCTGCCATGTCAGGGCAATATTGCATTTTTTAACTGCCATAACAGATTCTATAATATCAGCAATATAATGTGCCTTCTCCTTTTTATACCAGATCCCTTCTACTCCCAGGAAATCGAAACTTTCCGGGTTTATGTATTTCTTTATTATAGGGATCCGGTAAAGAAATTTCATGAGTATTTTCCCGCCAAATCCTCCCATTTCAATAATCTGCCATGTTTCGGGATTTGCCTGCAATCCGGCTGCAATTTCATTGTTCTCGTACACTACATAATAATTATCATCAAAAAAGATATATTTATCATGAAACATAGTATAAGCTGCATAAAATTCTTTCAGTTTGTTTCTGACAAGCTCTTTTTCCGGTTCGGAAATTCTTTTCACATAGCTGAAATGCCTGGGTTTAAGTCGTGTATAGATAAGCGTACTGAATATCCTGATTTTTTCAAATCCCATTTGAAGGGTGAATTCTTTAGACCTTTGATTCCCGCTGTCAATATAGGAATATATAACTGACCTGGAGACATCTGTTTTTTTTGGATCCTGCAACAGATCAGGATTATCAAAATAAGGTAAAACAACAGCCTTTAAAACACCGGTACTTTTATCATAATCTGTTTGGTATTTTGAAGATTTTTTCCTCCCTGATCTCAGGGGTGCGTGAATGGAAAAATATCTTATATACCATGATTTTTCCGCTACTGATGCTTTATATGTTTCCCTGAGGCAAAATCCTACAGAACCGAGCATCCGGTTTAACTTATATAACAGCATAAAATAAGATTCACCAATATTCCTCAGCTTTACATCATGATCTGTATGTCGATATCTTAAGCCCCCGGGTGTTCCCAAGATTGTCTTTCTTAAATGCTCATAAAGCATCTCATCTGGTTGAGATTTGATAATAACATGTAAATCATGGTATTTGCTTATGGTTTTTTCTTCCTGCATTATTGTTAAATATTTAATATCCACAGATTACTCAGATTACTCAGATTACTCAGATTACTCAGATTACTCAGATTACTCAGATTATCAATTTATCAATTTATCAATTTATCAATACAAATAAATCTGTGAATCTGTGGCGATATTTGAAATAATTTGACTTTTCGAAGTGGAGTCAATATTTGAATGTACATGCAGAAAATTCGCTTTAAGGTAATTCATCATAAGAATAAAATTTTATGCCGTGTGCCTGTGCATAAGCCAAAGTTTCTTCCAGGGCATCCACTGTAATATAATGTCTTGGGCCTTCTTCACCTTCATTTCTTAAATCATGAGAATTTACAGCAAATATCTCTCCTCTCTCCTTTATCCTGTCCATGGCATCTTTAATCTGGATAACGAGTGTATCGACCGGTGATTTGGGGTGAAAACTCATTGCATCAAACCTGATTTTATCCCGTATATCAGCAATTTTTTTAAAAGCTCTTTCCGTCTTTATCATTTCTCCCTCAATTCCGCAACCGGTCCTTATATAACGGAAATATTCCAATAAAACTCTATCCGTATCATCATTATTATTGCTGCTTGGATAAGCAAAAGATGAGGGAGGAAAACCTTTTTCTGTCATTACCTTAATGGCAGGAAAAATTTCTTCCGACATATATTGAGATGTTGAATATTTCTCTGAATATTCAGCAGCTTTGATGTGCCGTAATCCATGACAGCCAATGGTATGTCCTGCATTTTTCAGATTGCGCAATGCAGTTAACTCTTCTTCAGTAAGTTCATCAAAACGATGAATAAAAAACGTTACATTTGCATCATATTTTGCAAATAAAGGAATTTGTTTTTCCCAGTGCATCATATTTCTGTCATCGAAGCTTAAAAGAATTCCAGGTTGCAAATCTTTGCCTGCCTGTTTGCATCCGTTTAAGGCTGCTGATTGAACTGCAAGGAGAATAAAAATTTTTATGTATGTTTTCATGTTATATTGAATTTATTGTCATTCTGAATCAATTAAAACGCACTGTTGTGCGTCTTTACATATATCCGATCATGTGATTTATTGTTATTGTCAAATGGCATTAATTATAATTGTTACATGGCGTTTCTTGTTATATGTCACATTGCATTTATTATATATAATCAGTCAGGGCATGCCCTGACTCTACGGCAATAATTTCCCTTGATCCCCTTGATCCCTTTGATCCCTTTGATCCCTTTGATCCCTTGATCCCTTTGATCCCCTTGATCCCCTTGATCCCTAATCATTCCCTCCCTGGTTTCTCCCATTCTTTCTTCATTACATAGGGTAAAATCCTGATATTACCTTCCAGGTCGCCGAAATAAATATGGGAAATGCTGAACTGGTGCGGATCACCATCTGCCCAGAGATACATAAAAGGATCCTTCCCATTGATAACCCTTCTGACATAATTCTGGTTAAGGCTGCTGTTGCAGGTAACCTGCCTGGTTCTTTCCCATGTTTTTCCCCGGTCGCCCGATGTGAAGATCGCGATCTCACCCCCGGCACCCCACAATTGAGGACCAGTTAACATAGGTGCAACTATCAGCCACTTATCATCCCTTATGATAAGGCTTCCCATATCATAATTATGATCCGATTCACCTGCAATGGAAGTTTCCCAGGAAATACCGTTCCAGCATGTGACTCTCCACTGGTATGGTGAGTTCACGGGACCTGGTTCATGCCCTTTACTGGTAATATAAAGACAAACCGGATTCCCCTTTACATCAAAATTAATATCGCATAAATATACATTCAGTCCCTGTTCCTGGTAGTTTATAACCCTTGCCGGATTTTCCACTTCTTCGAGTGGAGGAGTTATTGTCTTCCCGTCAACTGTGGTCCAGGTTTTACCCAAATCCCGGGTCTGTAAATAATACAGATCCGTTCTTCTATTCACAACTCCATTGGGGTGCCTGTTAAAAAAAGCACCAACAAGATTTCCATAGTTTTGACTTACCTGGTAGTGCCCTCCTTTTACATCTCCCGGTTCCCGTATTCCTGCAAGCTTCTGATCTTCTGTCCATTCCATGCCATCCACGCTGGATTCAAAATACAGTTCCCTTACACCAGTATATTTGGTGAAAAGATGAATCATGCCATTTTCAAGTTGCCAGGGTTGAGGGTAAGTCATTACTTCGGAGCTTATTTCCTTGAATGCTTCGATAGAAAAGGGTTTCTGACTCCTGTATTTATAACCTGTTCTTTTTGTTGACCTCCCGCTGATAAACACCCAAATATACCCATCTTTATCAATTAATAAAGAGGGATTATCGTGGGGATCATTTACTCCTTCCTTATCGAAAACTACTATTGGTTTTTCCACAAGATTTCTTTTATGATCATAACATCCGGCCATACAAAGAAGGTGACGCTCATTTTCATTGATTGTACCTCCGTACACGAAAAACGTTTTATCAACTTCTTCAGCGTATATGGCCATAGGGAAATGATGTGATGTATAGGTTCCCAACCCTCCGGAATATTTATCTCCATAAGGATATTTTTCATTCAGCTCAAACCAGATTCCCCTGTAGCCATTAATCCTGGTATTGTTGAGAGATTGGGAAAGAGAGGAAAAAGGTATGAAAAAGATCAAATGAAAGAGTAAAATAGATTTCAGATAAATGAATATTATTAAATTCATTAGAATAATAGTTGTGCCCAGTGCTATTTTAATAATTCCCTAACTTCTTTCTCTAAGATTGGTGAATTTTTACTTACAATTAACCAGATAACTTCATCAGAGACATTGTCATATCCATGAATTATACGATTTCTTGTGTCTACAATCTTTCGGGAATCACTTATTGGAAATGTAGGATCAGTTTTTAATATCCTGTCCATAGCCTCCCCAATAATCTCAATGTTCCTCTCAACTGCTTTCCTGGTTTTTAAATCCTTCTGAAATTCAAAGAAATCTCTATGGGTGGGTAAAAATTCATAAATTTCTTGAATCGACTGTTCAATATCTTTGAGATATGCTTTAATCTCATGGTTCATAGAGTTATTTTGCATATATCAAATGTTTTGATTTGTCGATGTTTTGACGAAAATAAGGATTCTTAATAGCCTTATTTTCTAATAAGTCTATTTGTCTTTTAAATAAATCCTGAAGGGCGAACTTTAAATTAAAATAATTCTCAGCATAATCAATAGGATCATCTGAATCAATATCGACTATTAAATCAATATCACTGTCCTCATTAAACTTATCTGTTAATATCGACCCGATTGCATATAGCGATTTAACTTTATTTTGTTGGCAAAGATTCTGCAAATATCCTATATATTCATCAATATACATCAATCAATTTTTATCCAAAATTAATAAAATCCCTAAGATATTACAATATTCATCGCTTATCCCGCATTGGCCTCAACTTTCATATATCCGTATACTGCATCGGTAGCTGAGCCTGCCGAAGCTACTCCACCAACACCCTCCTGTCCCTCGGATATCTCACCGAATAAGTTAAAATCACTTTCCCTGATTTTCCCGGCTCCAGTTCCATTATCCAGGTGACAAAGCCTTTATCCTTATCAAGCTGTCCCCCGGAAAGTTCCTGTATTTCCACCACTATATCCTTATTTTGGGACACAGGCACCAGGTCAACCAGTTCAATTTTTACACTTTCTTTCTTATTGTTCCTCACAGAGATCTCCCAGGAACGAGTTTCAAGGGTGTTGATCCCGATGAATTTCTTACTTGTAAATTCTTTACGTTTTTCTCTTTTTACTATGACTCCCATATCGCGACCGAGGGAAACTTCTAGTGTGTCGGAAACATAACGGGTATTCAGAACAGACTTCCCGACGAAAGTATTTTCAAAATAGAGGTTTGCTTCTCCTTCCAGCAGGTCATATTGTTCCCAGTTTCTCACCTTCGCAATAAGGAAAGCATCTGTATCTGTCCTGGGAACAGACTTATACTGAAAATCCGCAGGAAGAGTCAGGTACAACATGTCGATAGAGGTAGATTTTGATTCAGATGGAATTGTGTAGGGAATTTCAATATTGAACTCCACGCTGGTACTCTTATAACCAATCCCGACCTCCAGCGGTACTGCTGGCATCCGGGAAGTCACTGCTATTTCTGCTTCCTCAACTGCCATCTCTTTTTTATTGATTCCATACGCTCTCCCTTGTATCGCATCCTCAACAATTTGTTCAAAATCAATATAATATGGATATGGAACCGGTACATTCCCCGATTTATCAGGTGAAGCGCTGGAGAAGGTGAGAAGGACATTTTCCCACCCCACTCCTGTATTCTGAAATACATTGGCTTTATATACAAGGCTTACAGGTTCATCAAGCTGATCCACCCTGATATCATAGGACGGGAACCATCCGGCACCATCTACAAGGTAGGAAATCTTTAGCTTCGCATTAACAGCAGTTTTCGATGATACCGTGATATAAATCTCACTAGTGGAAATTTCCCTGCGGCTCTGATATTCACCAAGCTGTTGCCTCAGTTTGGCAAGTTCTTTTTCATTTTCCCTGATTATTCTTTGTTTATCGAGCAAAGCGGCCTTTACCTGTTCAATGTTTTTCCCAAACTGATCATATAACAGGCGGAAATCTTCGGGATTCAGGGACTGCTCTTTTCCACCGATATTGATATTGGTCAGTAAAAATGATTCTTTTACTTTCAGTATCTCTATGGAATTTTTTTCATACTCGGTTTTCTTTTCCAGCTCTTCAATATTACGGATCAATTCCTTTACCTCAGGTGTTTCTTCCATAGCTTGCAGGAAGTCCTTTCTCTGATTCACGGAAAGAATTGTAAAAGCTCCTTCTCCCCTTACCTGGATGCTTTTCTCATCAACATAAGGGGAAATTCCCGTTACCTTCAGGATTGTTTTTCCAGTTGCAAGCTGTGTCTCCGCCTCCCTGGTAACCTGTGCACCCTGCAGAAAAACCGTAACATGAGTGATTTTTGAAGATACTTCTTTCTCAGTATCAGCAGAAAAAAGATTCAGGTTAAACAGGGTTGCAATTGAAATAATGAATAATTCTTTCATCCGTATAATATTTAATTTTTAATGGTCGGATAGCCTGTCCCGCTTAAGCGGGAGAACCCCCATAATTTTGTTCATGCGTGTTTAAGTTTGCCGCAATCGTGGAGGTTTCATATAATAAATTATTAAAATCCGATTTTTTTCATTAAAGATAAAAAAATAAGTTGTTATGCGTTCAAAATTAATGCTTTTCCCGGATTTTATCTATTTCCGAATTAAAACATAAGTTTAGCTTGCGTAAAAATATATGTTCTGATATTCAATAGTTCGTTTAATTAAAATAAAACGCAATGGCGCAGAGGCGCAAAGTATTGATTATTAAAAAAAATCCTGATATTTGTCAGTTAACTTTCTTAAAGCATCTTACTATGTTTAAACCAAAACATCTCACATTTCTCTTCTTAATTTCATTGTTTGTCAGCCAAGTCGTTCATTCCCAGACAATTTATTATGGAAAAGATCATTTCCTGGTTGAAGGTACTGCATTTCCTGAATCAGAAAAAGAAAGCACCTATGACAGGTTACCTTTCTCATATAAAGAAAAAGTCCGCCCTCCTGTATGGGATTTGTCAAAATCTTCAGCAGGATTATCGGTAAGGTTTATTTCAAATACTACAAGTATCAATATAAAATGGGAAGTTTTAAATAACAGGACCATGAATCATATGCCAGCGACAGGAATAAAAGGGATTGACCTTTACTGTAAAAACCAGGATTCCTGGCAATTTGTACATACTGCAATACCTGAAGGAAAAGTCAATGAGGTATTTTTAATAAAAAACATGACTCCGTTAATGCGGGAATATAAAATGTTCCTTCCCCTTTATGATGGACTTGTGAGCCTGGAAATTGGTATTGACAGCCTGAGTATCATTAATATACCGGAAAGAAATAACAAGAAATCCATTGTATTTTATGGAACCAGTATTACACAGGGAGGGTGCGCTTCCCGTCCGGGCATGGCATATACAAATATCATCTCACGAAAGCTGGATACAGAGTGCCTGAATTTTGGTTTTAGCGGAAACGGGAAAATGGAAGCTCCGATAGCAGAGTTAATTTCTGATATCGATGCGTTATTTTATGTGATTGATTGTATCCCTAATATGAATGCAGAACTTGTGCGTGCAAATGCGACTCCTCTGGTTGAAATTATCCGTAAAAAACGACCTGACACACCAATTGTATTTGTTGAAAGTTTACTGAGGGAAAGAGCCTACTTCGATGATAAAATGAGGAAGGATATTGAAGATGCAAATAATGCCCTCAGGATTGAGTTTAATGCTATGCAGGAAAAAGGTATTCCTGGTATTTATTTTATTGAAATGCAGGGAGCAACAGGCACAGATCATGAGGCAACAGTTGACAATGTGCATTATACTGACCTGGGATTTTTAAGATTTTCCGAATTTTTAATTGAAAAGTTTGAGGAAATTGGGCTGGTCAATAAAGAATAAATAACGAAAAGCTTATATAATAGTTCGTTAAATTTAAATAGAACGCAGAGGCGCAAATGGCGCAAAATAAGATTCCCCCTGTAATCATAATACTTTGATCTCAAAATTACAGGCATTATCACAATCTCTGGCTGGCAGTAAAATGCTTATCCATCCATCCTTTTTTTTACATTCCACGGTTTCCCCATCAACAGTAGCCTGAAAAGCTCTGTCACTAAACGGTTTATTGAATCGGACCGATAATTTTTGTTCAACTTTACCAGTATATTTTCCATGAATATAACCGCGTCCCATAGTATAGGCAATTTGTGATCCACGGAAATCCAGGGTTTGTCCGAAACCGGCATTCCAGAATTCCTCCGGTACTGTTGGTCCGATATATAAAGTTCCGTCAAGACCATGTTCAATTCCCAGGAGGAAACGTTGTATAATCCGGATAAGATTGGCAGGGTACTCGTTATATTTTTCAGCGCCATAACCACCTGTATCATTATATCGTTCCCTCCAGTAATATCCATTTTCACTGCCTTCCTTGCATACGCGCCTGATAGTCACAAGTAATCCCTCTCCATCATTCATATTTGCCCGGGCGCATGATTCTACATACCATACTCTGCCCATTGCAGCCAGATCCATCTTATCAGGATATGTCATCTCCCATAATTCGTATGTTTCCGGATGTGTAGCTATGCCAGTTGGCATTCCATTATAATAAAATCTATTTTCATTTTTTAATGCCGGCCAAAGAATGGATTTTTGCTTTGAAGATGCCATTTTCGTTGCAAGAGAGCTCCAATCTGCATCCGTTAAGCCATGATCAGTTATTTTCCCTTTCTCCGGATGAATATATTCAGCATAATGGCCTTTTTCTTTAACCCAGAAATTTTTCCTGAAATTTTTTTCAATGAGTAATGCAAGTTGATTATATTTTCTGGCATTATTTTTATTCCCTGCAATGAGATTTAATTCTGCCAAATGATATAATGCTTCAGCTGCATGGCATTGGGAAACACCATCGTATTCAATTCGTGTTGGCCGTTCAATATAATAACCTGCTCCTGCAACCATGCCCTCAGGTGTGATCATCGGTTCAAGATAATCAGCCGCCAGGTTAACTGATGTAAGTTGTTCCAGTAACCATTCACGATCCCGGGTAAACCTGAATATTACTTCCGCATTTTGAATATATGTTGTGACAGCAAGAACCCGTAAGGGATCTCCCGGCACCCAGTGCTGATAAAGGCCTCCATTAGGATCAATCTTCGATTGGTAGTTCTTTGGGCCAATATATTCTCCCGTCTTTGAAGGGAATATTGCTAAGGGTAATGCCCCGTTACTCTTTTGAAATCCTTTTACATAGTCCCAGTTCGCTTTAACAACATCCACCTGTCCCAGCCACAGAAGTGCATCACTCATCTGGTGTCCGTCAAGCGAAGGATAGGTATTCCCGTATCCAAAACCAATACCGTCAGCACAAACTGAAAAATATCCGTAAAAAATTTCCGGATTCACAGCTGCAAGAACATTCTGCATGGCAGCCTTTCTATATGTCTCAACGATCAATGAATCAGGGATATCCGGCACATTAACCAGATTTTGTGTAAAGCAGGTATGGCTTAAAGAAACTATATAACAATACGATAAAACAATTTTTAAAGCTGGTTTCATATTTATACAGGAATATTGATAAAATCTGGCAGAATAATTAAACATCCCACCCGCAATCTATATAAAACAACTAAAGTAAAATAACAATAAAATTCAAATATAGCAGATATTAAGATATTGTTTTGCCTGGTTCCCGGGAATCTGGTGATTCGATTAGAATTCAAGGATCCTATCATAGGTTTTTCATAAAAATGGATGCTTGTATTAATTAAAAGTATTAATTTTAATTCAGATAAAAGAAGTCGTGCTGATATTTGCAATAAAAGGGGGTGACTAAATTTAAAATAAACACCATAACTAAGTTTATTCTCAATACTGGAAGTATAAATGCAATTATATTTAGTGTTTATTTACTCGTTAGCATGCATAAAATCAGCACTCTCAAAATTTGCAAAATTCATTCGGATTGATTAATTTTGTTGTCGAATTAGATAACATATAATGCCGACTATTAAGATTATAGATTCAGTCAAGATTGATATTTATTCAAGAGAACACCCACCTCCACATTTACACGCAATCTATGCTGAGTATGAGGAGTTGATTGAGATTGAGTCACTTGATACATATATCGGCAAGATTCCGATAGCTCAACGAAAAAAGGTAACCGATTGGGCTTTGGATAATAAGGATTATCTAATGGGGATATTTAAACAATTAAATCCTATATTATGAGACAGAGACTTAAATTACCCAGAATTATAAAAGTTGAGAAAATAGATGGATTTAAAATCCAATGTATGTTCAACAATGGAGAGAGTAGATTATTGGACTTTAAAAAAATATTCAATGAGTGGAATGTCTCCGAAGAAGATATTGAATATAAGCTACTTGATTTGAAAGAGTTTAAAAAAGTAGAATTAAGAAATTTTACTTTGTCATGGCCAAACATCGCGTTAGAAATTAAAAATGAAAACGGTCAGATTGAAAAACATTCTTATGAGGTTGGGCCAGATGTATTATTCCAATTAAGTCAACAAATTGATACAGACGAAACAAAACTTGGATACATTATTAAAACGGCAAGATTAAAAGCTGGATTGACCCAAGAGCAACTTGCAATGAGAAGTGGAACAACTCGATTTTATATTTCTCGGATAGAGAATAATAAGACAGATGTGGAGATGTCGACTTTCAGGAAAATAATAGAGGCTGGATTAGGAAGACATTTAAGATTAATAGTTGAATAATTTACGCATGCTAACACCTGGTAGAGTTCATGCAGGTTTCAGGGGTTTGCGAGCTTATGGGACTCGTAAACAAATTAGGTAGTAAACTGATAAGTTTTAGCTTCGAAATCTCGCACGAAACCCTACCATCCAACGTTGTGGTAGCAAAACGAAACATCCATGTAACTTTTATCCATAATTTATTGAGACTTGCAGAAAAATGTGATTTGGAATTAAATGATGACCAAAAATTATTTTTAGTGACTGTTACAGCATTTAACATTAATGCACGATATGACGATTATAAAATGAGCTTACAACAAACGTAACAGCATCCTGACACATCGTAAAAAACTTGGCAACAATGAAAAAACTAATATTATTCCTGAGTTTTATTCCCGTGATTGTAAATGCTAATCCGATTTGGGTTGGAGTAAATATTTCTGAGATTTATTTTAATGAATCAGGAGAATGACTTTATTATAGAATTTTAAAAAGTACTATGCCCAACATTTTATTCAAAGACCTTAAAACCAACAGCCGCAAGATAACCAGCTAATGTGCTTAATCCCACCACTTTAGATCCTCCAATATGAACTGCCTCGGGGATCATGGTCTGGGCGATCATAGTAAGCATTGCTCCGGCTGCAAGGCCTTCTACTCCGATTGCAATATGATGTGGTATAACTGCCCCGTAATAATATCCGAAAGCGGCTCCCACGGCAGTCATAAGCATAAGTGACAACCACAGGGAAAGAACCTTCCAGCTTCTCCATCCCATTTTTTTCATTCCGATACTGGAAGAAAAAGCCTCAGGAAAGTTTGAAAGAAATAAACCAGCTATTAAAGTATAAGGGACCACATCAGCGAATGAAACATCCGAGTGAGATAATTGAAGAGATAGAATGGCAAGGAAACCTGCTCCAATAACAAAACTTTCAGGTATCCCGTCAAGAAATATCCCAAGCCATATAGAAAGAGGAGCAGAAGAGTGTTGCTTTGCTGCTTCTTTCACTTCATCTTCTGTCGGGACATGCCTGGTATGATGTAGTTTTGCAATAGCTTTCCTACTCCAGTTTTCAGCTTCTTCATGTTCCTCCTCCTTATGTTCCCTGTCTTTTAAATCAGCGAGCAATTCTTTAAGAGCATATTTCTGTAAAGCTCTTTCAATATCAGGAGATTGTTCTTTTATTTTTACAAAATCTTCGCTCAACAACACAAAAGCCTTTACAGGCTCAATTACCCTGGCTGTGGCAAGATTTGGCTCATTATAGAGTAATGAAATTTCACCGGTCATATCATTTTCTTTCATTATTTTTATTGATCCGTTTTCAAATTGAAGTTCGATCTTCCCTTTTTCAATTATATACAGCCTGTCACTTATTTCGCCCCGATGAAATATAATATCACCATTCTTGAAAGAACTGTGGCGGATATGTTTAATAAGATTTTGAATGTGTTCGGAAGGAATATACCGGAAAATCCTCATATTCCCCATCTTCTTTAGAATTTTCGAATATTGTATTAAGTTATTCTGATTTATATGAGTTATGACAGTAGACATTTTACGCAGGTAGCCTCCTGATGAATTTAATAACTCGTTTAAGATAACAAAGAAACAGCCACCTATGACACACCCTCCTATTAAGAAAGCGAAGGGTTTCCATCCATGATCGACATAGTCTCCCGGAACCTGTCCTACGAATTCCATTACAGTGGGAGCAATCAGTTCAACGCTCAGTGCTGCGAGCAAAGCTCCGGCTCCAAATGCAGTCAGTGAAGCAGTGATTCCCGGTTTTGGTCTCCAGATTATACCAGTTAAAGAACCAAGGGGTAATGATACTGCGCTTATTCCACCCAGGATAAAAGCCCATAAAGCATAAGGACTGTTTGAAGTTTCAGTCATGATGTTGCTTCCGGATGCCAGAACAAATATTCCCGGTATAATTAATAAAACAGGGATAATAAGTAATGCTTTATTTTTCATAACAGTTCGTTAAATTTAAATAGAACGCAAAGGCGCAAATAATTGATTATTAATAACATACGTAATATAAAAATAAATCATTAAAATATTAATTATCAGTGTGTTATAAAAACATAACCAAGTATTATTTTTATTAACAGGCTCTAAAAAGAATTAAATAAGATATTTAATGCTATTAATAACTATTTCAGATTTAAATTTATGAAATTTAGACATGTAATACAGGAAAGTTATGGTAAAATTATCAATAAGGTATTCTGCTGATTATCAGGGAATATCAATGATTTTAACAGTTTGTAAAAACAGGTATTTTGTTTTTCGGGAATATCATAACAGGAAGTGAAATAAATTCAATGACAGGATTTGGGGTTGTTATGATTTTTATTAGGGCACTTCTTCACTTAAGATTTAATGTATGTATTTTTTGCTTAATCCTGAAAAAATCCTAATTTTGTTCATCATTCCGGGGATATAGCTCAGATGGCTAGAGCGTTTGACTGGCAGTCAAGAGGTCAGGGGTTCGATTCCCCTTATCTCCACGATTTGAAACCTGAAATTTACTTAGATGCCTTAAATCAATGAATTTAAGGCGTTTTTTATTTTATCACTACTGAAATTAACGCCATTTCCTGTAATTTATGAGACCTATTCGGATACCATTATGCAATTTTTTCTTAAGGTGTCCGAATAAGCTGTAATTAACTCTATTTTATTAACTTAGAATTTGTTTTTTGATATATTTTTTGTATATTTGTAATAAATATTTTTTAATTGGTTACCAATATTCAATTTATGACAGAACGACAAAGATTATCAATTCTTTTTTATCTCCGAAATGATAAAAAAAACAGTAAGGATGAGTCCCCTATTTACATGAGAATTACAGTAAATGGTAAAAGGGCAGAAATGTCCATGAACCGTTATATTAATCAAGATAGATGGAATAGTAAGGGAGGCTGTGCAAAAGGAACTAAGGAAGATGTAAGAACATTGAACAGGTACCTGGATATTAACCGAAGCAAGGTATATGATGCCCACAGGGATCTCCTGGAAAGAAACCAACCTGTAACGGCTATTGGACTAAGGAATTTAGTTCAGGGAACTGGAGGAGTAAGCCATTCGGTTATGGATGTATTCCAGTATCATAACAAATTGATGGAAGAAAAAATTCCTGAAATATATTCACCTTCAACCCTTATAAGATTTAAAACTACCTTAAATCATATAAAGGACTTCATTAATTATAAGTACAATATAAATGATCTTTTTCTATCTCAGCTGAATTATGAATTCATTACCAACCTTGAGCATTACTTTATTACTGTTCGAAAGTGCAACCAGAATTCCACGATCAAATACATTAAAAATTTTAAAAAGGTAATTCGGCTGGCTCTTAAAAATGGCTGGTTAGATAAAGATCCTTTTATTAATTATTCAGCTAAATTAGTACCTGTCAACCGGGGGTATCTTGATAAGGATGAATTAAATGCACTGGAAAATCTAAAGATTGCCATTCCACGTCTTGACCAGGTTAGAGATATTTTTATATTCTCCTGTTATACCGGCTTGGCTTATATTGATGTTGTCAGCCTAAATCATGATAACATACGAACCGGAATTGATGGAGATCTCTGGATATTCACAGAAAGAAAAAAGACAAATATCAGATCCAATATTCCTTTATTACCTAAAGCTCATGAAATAATTAAAAAATATAAAGATTATCCGGAAAATGTTACTAAAGGCAGGCTACTTCCTGTACTTTCCAACCAGAAAATGAATGCATACCTGAAAGAAATAGCTGATCTTGCCGGAATTAATAAAACACTAACCTTTCATCTGGCAAGGCATACATTTGCCACCACTGTAACTCTTACTAATGGTGTACCTATAGAGAGTGTGAGTAAAATGCTTGGTCATAAAAATATACAAACCACTCAGATCTATGCTAAGATCATTGACCGAAAGGTAAGTGAAGATATGAAAATACTAAAAGATTCAATGAGTAAGACTATTCGGAAAATAAAGATATTAAAGTAATCTAATCTGTTTTAGAAATAAATTTTATCTAAACTTCTGATAGCAGAAAAAATATCTTATTTGTCCCTGCTACTGATTATTCTTTTTTATTCAATTTAATATCATATTGATCCAACAAACTCAAAAAATCTTCCAAAACAATAATTTACAGAATTTTATTTATTAAAACATACATAAAAGACGAGACTATTAATTATCCTTTATGCAGCGAACAGAGTTTCCGCTTTTTTTATCAAGATCTTCTTTAGATAGTTTGCCATCTAGATAATAAAGATAGTGAACTTTAGTAAAACTAGTATTTGTCTCTGTTGAACTCCACCAATAGCCATTTGCACCTACTTTATAGAAATTACCATAATCATTACGACAACCACCAGGAAGAGCTGTAAATCTACTCTCATCAGTAGCATCAGTGTTTGGGCTCATCCAATATTGCAAACCTTTGATTTTCATTTTACCTCCAGCTATATTGCTGCCTTCAGTTGCATTTGGATCCAAAAAGTTTCTTAAAACATCCCATTCAGCATCACTGGGCAAATGCCAACCTGTTGGACATACTCCCTGTATACCGCTTGGATTTAAATTACTGGTTGATGCTCCATTCATTGCAGCTGCCCATGTGTATAATGCTCCATATGTTTGGCCATGTAAAGTACTATCATCGTTGTACCAACAATATGCCTTATCTGATGTTATTAAAGCCTCCCAATTACTATCTCCGGTAACTAAAGGTATAGGAGTGCCATCATGATAATGAGTAGTTCTAAGATTTTCGGCCATCCATACTTGTGTTCCTATTTGCACGGTTTGGTATGCATTACCATCGTAATCTATAACTATATTGCTGCTTGATGATGATGGATAATAAAAAATAATACTATCGATATTGGCAACAGCCTGTTTATTAACTATGATTCCTGATCGCATAATAAATAATGTATCTTGTGCTGAGAGGAATGAGAGACAGAGGATCAGGGTTATATTTAATGCAATTATTGTTTTCATTTTTGTTTCCTCCTATTTTAATTTTTAATAAACTTTATTGTTTTAACTAATTTTTTATTTATTATAGAACATAAATAAATACCTCTTGGTAAATAAGATACGTCTAAAGAAATTTCTTTTTCTATGGTTAAATATTTACTGTAATAAATCTTACCATCAAGACTAATGATTTCTAATTGAAATGCCTGCCCTATTTCATTGGTAAAATTTAAGTTTAAAAAGTCAATAACTGGATTTGGATATACAAATATGCTTATTGTTGCACTTTCTTTAACTTCTTCAGTAAAAGTACCTAAACCAAAAAAACTAAGATTTTGGATGTTTTTTAATTCGAAATTATCTGAAACGCCGTTCGATTGAGTTACTGTCATATTGCCAGACATAAAACTTATTTTCCGAATATCATCCAGGTAAAAGGAAGATTGTGTGCCATTATTAACTATTACCTTCATTGTTTGAGCCTGCAATAAAATAAGACTAACCCAAAAAATGAATAAGGAACTTAAAATAATTTTTCGGTAGTTCATACTAACAATAGTTCGTTAAACTTTTAGGCGGCAATAGTGCCGTAATATATAAGTTCTTTGACATAATTTTGATTTTTGATAGAGTATGGGTAAATACCGAACACGTCAAAAAATCGATTCAACAGTAACATG